>Ga0326726_10000297_pt1 | contig 47410 bp, 38 predicted proteins | sample MHFenrmetagenome_2_FD_207603 | JGI IMG/M metagenome (GOLD analysis project Ga0326726, IMG submission 207603) | Lab enriched peat soil microbial communities from Michigan Hollow, Ithaca, NY, United States - MHF15MN | ecosystem: Environmental > Terrestrial > Soil > Wetlands > Peat | place: USA... | reverse complement strand
CCAGTGCCCGCGCCGGCTCCAGTGCCCGCGCCGGCCCCGACACCATCACCGGCTCCTGCGCCGGCACCTGCTCCTGCACCCGCGCCTGCCCCGGCCCCTGCGCCATCCGCTGGAGGGCTGAGCTTTGCCGAGCGCTGCGCGCAGCCCGGCGTGGTCAAGTGCGTGGGCTTCGACAGCGCCGCGGACGTGAACTACGGCGCCGGCGGCGCCAGCGGCGCGTACCAACAGAACTCCGGCATCCTGCCCCCCTACGGCACCTCCGACTACACCCGCGCCACCCTGGACACCTCCGTCAAGGCCTCCGGCGGCGGGTCGCTGAAGTTCACCATCCCCGCCAACTCCGGCTCCGACTCCTCGGGCTCGTACTTCACCAACTTCTCCAACGACCTGTCGGTGCAGTTCGGCCAGAACTCCGAGTTCTTCGTGCAGTGGCGCCAGCGCTTCAGCCCCGAGTTCGTCAACACCAAGTACGCCGGCGGCGACGGCTGGAAGCAGATCATCATCGGCACCGGCGACAAGCCCGGCCAGTGGTATGCCTCGTGCACCGCGTTGGAGACGGTGCTGGTCAACTCCTACCACCGCGGCTTCCCCCACATGTACAACTCGTGCACCGGCTCGACCTCGCACGGTCCGTACAACCCCTTCGAGTCGCCCTTCAACGGCTCGGACTTCAAGCTGCAGAACGCCCGGCCCGCCCCGTACTGTCTGTACTCGCAGAGCAGCACCGGCTACTTCGCTCCCAACGGCAACTGCTTCGGTTACGCCGCCAATGAGTGGATGACCTTCCAGGTCCACATCAAGATCGGCCCGCGCGTGGGCGACGAGTTCGTCAACTCCACCATCGAGCTGTCGATGGCTCGCGAGGGCAAACCCTCCGAACCCGTCATCGCCTGGGGTCCCTACAACCTCAGCGCCGGCTCCGCCAGCGAAAACCAGCTCTTCGGCAAGCTCTGGCTGCTGCCCTACAACACCAACAAGAGCGCCTCCGCCACCAACCCCATCGCCTACACCTGGTACGACGAACTCATCATCTCTCGCAGCAAAATCACCGATCCGCCGATCACGTCGGGATCTGCACCTGCTCCCGCACCGGCGCCAGCTCCGGCGCCAGCTCCGGCACCCGCACCGGCACCAGCTCCGGCACCAGCTCCGGCACCTGCTCCCGCACCGGCACCTGCTCCCGCACCGGCACCCGCGCCTGCACCGGCACCTGCACCGGCACCCGCGCCTGCTCCCGCACCGGCACCCGCGCCTGCTCCCGCACCGGCTCCCGCGCCGACCGCCAGCACGACGATCTCCTGGACCAAGCCGACCAGCAACATCGACGGCACGACGCTCACCGACATCAGCGGATACCGCATCGTGTACGGCACCAGCGCGACGAGCCTGACGAAGACGATCGACGTGTCCGGGGCCAGCACCACCAGCCGTCTGATCACCGGACTCACACCGGGTACCTACTACTTTGCCGTGATGACGCTGAACTCCGCGGGCGTCGCGAGCAACAGCTCGAACGTCGCGGCGACCACGGTTCAGTGAACCCGTTGGCGCAGTAACCGAACCGACTTGGAAATGAAGTTAATGAAGCGCAGGACTTTTCTTCTCACTGCCACCGGCGCGGCCGGTGGCCTGTTCGCACACACCAGCCGCGCCGCGGTCCCGTGCCCGCCACCGATCATCACGGCAGGGACCACCACCGCCGCCTCGGCGGCTTGCCCGGTCGGCGTGTCGGGCAACGGCTCGGCGTTGGCGAAACTGGCGGCGTCGATGTCATCGGGCCAATGGACCAGTTTCAGCATGGGCGGCATGGGGGCGTCGCTGCTGGACGCCGGCAGTGGCCACTCGATCACCGAGTTCTCCGCCCGTGGGCACTGGGACCCGGTGCACAAGAAGATCCAGTATTGGGGCCAGGGCCACTACGCCAACGACAACCTCATTACTTGGGACGACGCCACCAACCAGTGGTCCAGCAATGGCAGCGCTGGGATGGGCACGATCGGTCATGGCTACTACCACCTGGCACTGGACCCCGCCACGGGCGACCTGTACCTGCGTGGCTACAACTCGGCTACGGTCAAGAAGAAGCCCTACGGCGGCTCATGGAGCAACATCGCGTCGTGCCCGAACATCGCCAACCAGGTGGCCGGCGCGCTCGAGTGGTTCACGGGCCTGAACAGCAGCGCGGGCGGGCTGACCTTCTGCGACACCCTGAGCGCGGAGATGTGGAACAAGTCCGCCAACGCGTGGGCAGTGCCCAGCAGCAGCTTGAGCGGCATGGGCAGCTATCACAACTGGGCTGTCGCGGCGGGTGGGTCGCTGTACTTCGGTGGCGGCAATGGCTCGTCGGTGATGTACCGCATGAGTGCCAGCGGCAGCGTGGCGAGCGCGCCGAGCACGCCGATCGCGGCGGGCGTCAGTGCGGGCATCGTGGTCCGCCATCCCGACGGCAATCAACTGCTGCTGTTCAGCCAGGGCACCAGCGGCACGATCTACCGCTTCAACGGCTCGTCGTGGTCGACCCAGGGCACGCATCAGATCGGCGGCGCAACTGACCTCTGGTTCGGTGTACCGATCTCCGACTACGGCATCCTGCTGTTCGTCGCCCAGACCACGAGCACAGACGCTCCCGTCGTCAAGGTCTACAAAGCGTAGACCGCCTCAGGCGGCCACCCGTTCAGTGCGCGCCATGTTGGCCGCAAGCCGCAGGCCGTAGCGCAGGCGCGTGCGGTCCCACGGCGTGAAGCGCGGCAGCTGAAAGCGATCCGACCGCACCGAAGCCGCCCCCCAGGCGGTCGACACCGCCGCCGCGAAACCGCACTCGCGCGCGAGTGCGGCGTGCGTGGCGTCGTAGTCTTGCGTCGGGACGCCGTTGGGATAGGCGAACAGCGCGACGGGCTCGCCGAGCAACGACTCCAGGTCCCGCTTGCTGTTCGCCATCTCGCGTCGCGCCTCGGGCGCTTCCAAGCGGGTGAGGATCGGATGGGTGATCGTGTGCGCCCCGATCTCCATGCCGAGCTTGCGCAGACTGCGCACTTGATCGGCCTGCATCATCAACGCGGGCGATGGCATCCCGCCGGCGGCCGCGACGACCGCATCGGTGATTGCCGCTCGCCGCGCCGGGTCGTGGTGCTTGATGCCGTTCAAGATCGCTTCGATCGCCTGCCGGCGCGCATCGGCTGCTCGCAGCGCGAGACTGCCGAGGCCGTGGGCGCGCAGGTCCAGATGATCCAGCTCGCAACGCCGCACCGCTTCGATGATCCGGTCGTTCCACATGCAGCCGCCACCGAGGAAGCCGGTGGAGACGAAGAACGTCGCGCTCATCCCGAGGCGCCGCAGGATCGGCGCTGCGATCTCCTCGTTGTCGGCATAGCCGTCGTCGAACGTGATGGCCAGCGCGCGCGCCGGGATCGTGCCGGAGAACAGCCTGTCGACTGCCGTCGACAGCGGCAGCAGGTTGAACCAGGCCTTGACCCAGCGCATGCAGCGCTCGAAGTCGCCGGCGGTGGGGAGCTCCGGAAACAGCGGATCGGCCTCGGCCAGCACGCGATGGAAGATTAGGATGCTGAGGCGTCCTCGCGACCCTGCGGGCGACAGCACCGACAGCGGCAGCCGGATCATGTCGACGCACGCGCGATCGCGCGTGTGAAGATGTCGTATTGGCCGCGCGAGATGGAGGCCCAGTCGAACTGCGCGGCGTGCTGGCGCAGGCGCGCGGCGGGCGTGCCGGCAGCGAGCACCTGCGCGATCGCGGCGGTGAACTCCTGCACGTCGCGGCCTGCCACCACGCGCCCCACTGCCGGGTCGTTGATGATCTCGCGCACCGCGCCGACGTCGCAGGCCACCACCGGAACGCCGCAGGCCAGTGCCTCCAGCACGACGTTGGGCCAACCCTCTCGAGTCGACGTGAGCAGCAGCGCGTCAGCCGCTGCATAGGCGTAGCGCAGATCGGCCTGGGGCATCGCGCCGCGGAACACCACGCGCGACTCGATGCCCAGTTGCCGCACGGTGACTGCGAGCTGCGCGCGCATGGGCCCATCGCCCACGATCAGCAGCCGTTCGGCAGGCAGCCGCTTCAGGCACTGCAGCGCCAGCGCCTGGTCCTTCTCGGGCAGCAGATTGCCGACGCAAAGCAGCAATCGGCCGTCCTGCGCAAGGCCGAGGCGGGCGCGTGCCGAGCGGCGGTCCACCGTGTCGAACACCTGCATGTCCACGCCGTTGCGCAGCACCGCGATCTTCGCCGCGTCCACACCCAGCAAGACCAACCGCTCCTTGAGCGGCTGCGACACGGTGACGACGGCGCTCGCGCGCGACGCCGCCCAGGCGATGCGCCGGCCCGGGCCGGGCAGCGACGCGAGCACGTTCACGTCGGTGCCGCGCGCGGTCATCACGAACGGCACCTGCAGTCGCTCGGCCAGCCATGCGGCGGCCACACCATCGGGGTAGAGGTAGTGCGCATCGATCAGCTGCGGCATCCAGCCCGATTCGCGCAGCCGGCGGATGTCGGCGAGCGCGGCGCGCGCCATCGCGCCCGGCTGGAACGGGACGCCGATCCGCGGCAGCATCGGGTAGCGCGGGTACGTGACGTCGACTCCACTGGCACGCGTCGCCCGCCGAGGCGTGGCCGCGAACAGCCCATAGCTGCCAAAGCGTGGCGAGCTAGATGGGAACCAGGGCACCGGCGCAATGACACGCGCGTCGATCGGACAGTCGCGCACCAGATGCGTCAGACGCGTCTCGACGAAGATGCCGTGGCGCGGGCGCGCCTCGCTCGGGAACAGCGACGTGAGCACGAGCACGCGCAGTGCGCCCGCGGGCCGCGACTCAACGGGTCCGGCGAGAGGAGCGCTGCGGGCATCGCGGTCCGCGGCCGGCGCATCGGCCAGCGGCGCCGCGGTCACGCAACCGCCTCCGCGAGCGACGGCCGTGCCACCGCATGCCGCCGCACGGCGCGCAGGCAGATCTGCTCGAAGGCCTGTGCGGCCACGCGATGGCCGAAGCGCTGTTCGACGCAGGCGCGCGCGCGCCGCGACAACGCGAGCCGCAGCGCAGGCTCGCCCAGCAGTTCGAGCACGCCCGCGGCCTGCTCGGTGGCGCCGTCACGCAGCAGGTAGTGCTCGTCCGGCGCCACATCAAGGCCCTCGATGCCGATCGCGGTGGAGACGACCGGACAACCCATCGCCATCGCTTCAAAAGCCTTGATGCGGGTGCCGCCACCGACGCGCAGCGGGATCACGAACACGTGCGCGTCGTGAACGAAGGGGCGCACATCGGGCACGAACCCCGTGCACGACACGCCGGCGGACGCCTTCGCGAGCTGCGTCAGCGTGGCCGGCGGGTCACGGCCGACGATGGTCAGCCGCGCATTGGGTCGCGCGGCACGCACGCGTGGCCAGACCTCGGCAGCGAAATGCACCATGCCGTCGACATTGGCGGCCCAGTCCATCGATCCGGTGAAGACGACATGCGGCGGATGCGCGTCGTCCACCGGCGGCGGCTCCTGCCACGCGAAGTAGTCGAGGTCGACCCCGGTGGGAATCGTCTCGACACCCGGCAGCGCGTACTGCGCGCCGAACCACGCCGCATCGCGCGCCGACACCGCCACCACCGTCGTGAAGCGGCGCAGCTGTTCGCGCTCGAAGCGCACCATCTTGCGATGCTGATCGGCCCAGATGCCGCGCATCAGCGGGTTGCCCGCCTGCGTCGCGTGACGCGCGAAGATCTCTGCCTCCACGTTGTGCGTGAAGCACACGGTGGCTGCATCGACGCGTTCGGGTCGCAGCACCGCCGCGTGCACGAAATCGAACACCACGACGTCGAAGCGTTCTCGGGCCAGCAGCCCCCGCACGGCCTGCATCGCAGCGGCCGTGCGGTCGGCCGCCACGTTGACCGGGATCGATCGGCACAGATCCACCGCGCGCGTCCAGCGCGGCAGCGCCGCCGCCGGCGCCCAGGCTTCGAAGCGGTCGCACAGGGTGCCGATCTGGGTTTGCCACTGCTGCCGTTGCTCGGCCGTCGCCGGGCCGGAGAGTGTCACCTCGAAGGCGCCACCCCTCAGGCCGCGCAGCACGTTGGTCGTGCGGATGCGCCCTCCGGTGTTGGCGGGGAAGAGGAAGCTCGGCGAAATGAACAGCAGCCGAGGCCGCGGTGCCTTCACCAGCAGATGCCCTCGTAGGCCGCAGCGGTCGCCTCGCGCACGTCAGCATAGCCCGACAGGTCGACGATGCGACGGCCCGCGGCGTGCGCCACGATCGCTTTGCGCGCGGCCGCGTCGGCATGGCCGATCACGATCACCTGCACGCCGTCGAGCGCACCCTCGGGTGTCTCTTTCAGCAGCCGATCGAGGTGCGGAATCTCGCGGTCGATGAATTCCTTGTTCTTGCCCAGCAGCCGGCTCACCTTGACGAAGTTGTCGTAGATCGCCAGTTCGAAGCCCTTGCCGATCAGGCGCTCGGCCAGCGTCACCAGCGGCGAGTCGCGCATGTCGTCGGTGCCGGGCTTGAACGCGAGACCGAACAGCGCCACCTTGCGGCGCCCGTCGCGGGCAATCATGTCGTAGGCGCGGTCGATGTGCGACGCATTGCTGTCGAGCAGGCTGGCCAGCGCGGGGATCGGCACCTCTTTCTCACGCGCGAGGGTCAGGAAGCCCTTGACCTCCTTGGGCAAGCACGAGCCGCCGAACGCAAAGCCGGGACGCAGGTACGCCGGCGAAATGTTCAGCTGCGTGTCCTTGCAGAAGATGCGCATCACCTCGCGACCGTCGAGCCCGCACGCCTTCAGCACCGAGCCCGCCTCGTTGGCGAACACGATCTTCATCGCATGGAACACGTTGCACAGGTACTTAACCGACTCGGCGACCCGGCAGCTGGTGCGCACCATGTCGCCCGGCAGGCCCTCGTACATCGCTTCGAGCACGCGGTAGCCCTGTTCATCGAGGCTGCCGATCACGGTCTGCGGCGGCTGGTGGAAATCCTTCACCGACGAGCCTTCGCGCAGGAACTCCGGGTTGAACACCAGCGACAGGCGATCACCCACCTTGCGCCCGACCGCCTGTTCGAGGATCGGCTGGATGCGGTCTTCGGTGGTGCCGGGCGGGACCGTGCTGCGCAACACCACCGTGTGATGCCCCTGCTTGCTCGCGATCGCGGCACCGATCGAGCGGATCACGGTGTCCACCGCGCTCAGGTTGGGTGTGTAGTTGGGGTTCGACGGCGTGGCCACCGAGATCAGCGACACCTCCGACCCATGCACCGCCGTCTCGACGTCGGCCACCGCGCGCAGCTTGCTGGCCGCGACGGCGGCAGCGATCAACTCGTTGATGCCTTCCTCGACGACCGGCGACTGGCCGTCGTTGATCATGCGCACCTTGCTGGGATTCGTGTCGACGCCGATCACCTCGTGCCCGAGTTCGGGCAGGCACGCGCATGACACGGCACCGACGTAACCGAGGCCAAAGACGCTGATCTTCATGATGATTGCAATGAGAGCTGCGATTGGGATTTGTGGGCGCCGACGCAGCGTTCGATGATCGCGTCGAGGCGCCGCATCGAACTGGGCCACGCGTGATGCGACAGCACGCGCTCGCGGCCGGCGCGCGCGAGGCGCGCACGCTGCGCCGCGTCGCCGAGCACCTGCAGGATCGCCTGTGCGAGCTCGTCCGGCGTGTCGGCCGTCAGCAGATGCTCCCCCGGGACCGCGTCGACGCCGCCCGAGGCAATGCGGCTGCACACCACCGGCACGCCCATCGCCATCGCCTCGAGGATCTTGTTCTGCGTGCCGCGCGCGATGCGCAGCGGCGCCACCGTGAGCGCCGCTCGCGTCACGTGGGGGCGCACGTCGGGCACCGAGCCGGTCACCGTCACGCCGTCGATCTCGCCGAGCTGCCGAATGGCCGGCGACGGATCGGCGCCGACGATTGCCAGCTTGACCGACGGCCGCCGTGCCTTGATCAGCGGCAGCACGTGCTGGCAGAAGTCGAGCATGCACTGCTGGTTCGGAAAGTAGTCCATGCGCCCGACGAAGGCGATCAGGTCGGGGTCGTACGGTTCGGCCGCCGGCGCGAAGTGGCCGCTGTCCACGCCGTTGGGGAACCAGTCGCTCGGCGTACCGGTCTGGTAGCCGTCGAGCGTGGCGCGTTCGGCGCGCGTGGTCGCGGTGCACAGGTCGAAGCGTCGGGTGAGGCGCTTCTCGTCGGCGAGGACGCGCCGACCTTCCCACCAGTAGCCCCACGACAACGGGGCGGGCTTGTGCTGCACGTACTCGAGCCACTTCTGCGAGTCCATGTCGCCGAAATCGAGGATCTTCGGAATGCCCTGCACGCGATCGACGTAGTGCGCCACCGACGAGCAATGCACGAAGATCAGGTCGAACTTCTGTTCGCGCAGCAGCCGGTTGATCGTGCGCTGCAGTCGCGAGGAGTGGAAGAACGACGCCGACGCGGTCCACGGCGTGGGCAGCGTCGCGACCATGCGCAGCACCTGGATGCGGTTGTCGACCTCGGCGAGGTGGAACTCGCTGCAGAACGGCGCGATACCCTGGGCGTCGCGCGTCAATTGCGGCGAGCGCGTCAGCGAGCACACGACGACCTCGTGGCCCGACTGGTGTAGGTGCCGGATCATGTTGAATGGCCGGATCGTGCCGCCGCGCTTGGGCGGATACGGAAAGCGATGGCAGACGTACAGAATCCTCACGCCACCGCCTCCTCCAGCTCGTCGGCGACGTCGGTGGATGTGCGCCCGTCGAGGTACACGCGGCACCAGATCTCGAGGTTCAGCAGCGCGAGCAGCTGGTCGGTGCCGTCGATGCGGTTGCTGCGGTGATCCTCGATCAGGCGCGCCACGGGTGCAGCATTCAGCAGCCCGCGGGCCTCCAGGCTGTCGGGCGACAGCGCGCTGCTCAGCAGTTCGGACAGCGCGCCCTTCAGCCACGCGCCCATCGGTGCACCGAAGCCGCGCTTGGGCCGGTACAGCACCTCGCGCGGCAGCACATCGGCCAGCGATTTCTTCAGCAGCGACTTCAGCTCGCCACCCGCCACCTTGATCGAGGCCGGGATCTGCGCCGCCAGCTCGACCAGTTCGTGATCGAGCAGCGGCACTCGGCACTCGAGCGAAGCGGCCATCGTCATCTTGTCGGTCAGCAGCAGCAGGTCGTCGGGCATCTGCGTGCAGGCGTCGACGGCGAACATGCGCGCCAGCGCATCGTCGCCTCCGACTCGCTCGAAGCTCTCGGCGATCGCATCGAAGCGCGCTTTCGGAGCGCGCTTCATCAGCTCGTCGGACTGCGCGGCTGAGAACACGCCCACGTAGGCGCGATAGCGTTCGGTGAAGGGCGACGCCGCGGCACCGAGAAAGCTCTTGGCCAGGCGCGAGTAGTTCATCCACTTGGAGTGGCGGTCGCTCGGCAACCAGCCGGCCAGCCGTGCGGCGCCTCGCTTGGCGGCCCCAGGCAACCAATCGACGTAGCGCATGTAGTGCTCGCCGAGGTAGCGTCGATAGCCTCCGAACAGCTCGTCGCCGCCCACCCCTGAGAGGATCACCTTGACGTCGCGGCGCGCGAACTCCGACACCAAGTAAGTGGTGACGAACGCGCTGTCGGCGATCGGCTCGTCCATGTGCCACAGCAGCTTGGGCAGCAGGCGCACGACGTCGGGTTTGACCAGGATCTCGTGGTGGTCGGTGCCGAACATCGTCGCCACCTGCCGCGCGTGGTCGAGCTCGTTGTAGAAGCGCTCGGCCGCACCGCCGTCGAAACCGATCGAGTAGGTCTTGACCGGGCTGCTGCTGTGGCGCGACATGAAGGCGAGCACCGCGCTGGAGTCGATGCCGCCGGACAGGAAGGCACCGATCGGCACATCGCTGACCATCTGCATGCGCACCGACTCCTCGAGCCGGTCGCGCACGCGCCGCGCCCATTCGGCGGCATCAACCGATGGGTCCACCTTGGTCGGCGGCTGCCAATAGGTGTGGACCGATGCGCCACCGGGCGTCACCTTCAGCAGCGAGGCGATTGGCAGCTTGAGGATGCCGCGAAAGATCGACAACGGCGCCGGCACATAGCCGAGCTCGAGGTACGCGGCCAGCGCGCCCGGGTCGACCTCGCGCGCGACGCCGGGCAGTTCGAGCAGCGCCTTAGCCTCGGATGCGAACGCCACGCGCTTGCCATCGTCGAGCCAATAGACCGGCTTGATGCCGAGGCGGTCGCGCCCGACCAGCAGCGTGTGCCGACGCGCATCCCAGATGGCGAAGCCGAACATGCCGTTGAGGCGATCGACGAAGCGCTCGCCCCACTGAGCGTAGCCGTACAGCACGACTTCGCTGTCGGACTCGGTGCTGAAGCGGTGCCCGTGCGCCTGCAGCTCGCGTCGCAGTTCGCGGTAGTTGTAGATCTCGCCGTTGCACACCACGACCAACGAGCGATCGTGGTTAGCGATCGGCTGATGGCCACCGGACAGGTCGATGATCGACAGCCGCCGCATGCCGATCGCGCAGCGGCCGTCGGCATGCACGCCGGCGTCGTCCGGGCCGCGGTGCGTGGTGACCTGGCCCATGCGTGCGAGCCACTCGGCCTGCGCCGGCGCGCCGTCGAGCTGATAGAGGCCGTGGATGCCGCACATGGGAGTTGCCGTCGCCGCTTCAGCAGACCGCTGCTTCGGCCGGCGCTGCGTCGCGCCGCACGCCCGCGGTGGACTGGGTGTGGCGCAGGAAAGCCTCGAACATCATCAGCGACCACAGCGGCGCGCTGTAGTCGCGCCGCCCCGAGGTGTGCGCGTCGATCAGGTGCTCGAGATAGCTGCGCTCGAAGATGCCGGAGCCGCCGAGTTCGCCCTCGAGCAGCGAGCGGCGCACGCGCTCGCGCAACGGGCCGCGGAACCAGCGCACCAGCGGCACCGCGAAGCCCATCTTCGGGCGGTACATCAGGTCATGCGGCAGGTGCGGCTCCATCGTCTTCTTCAACAACCACTTGCCCTCGCCGGCGCGCACCTTGAGGTTGGCCGGCAGGCTGGCAAGCCATTCCACCAGCGGGTGATCCATCAGCGGCTCGCGCACCTCCAGCGCATGCGCCATGCTGGCGCGATCGACCTTGGTGTTGATGTCGCCCACCAGATAGGTCTGCAGATCGAGGTACTGGATCATCGACAGCGGGTCGTCGGTCTGCGCGCGCGCGGCGTGCTCATGGAAGAGCTGCGCCGTGCGATAGCCGGCGAGCCGGCGCTTGAACGACTCGGAATAGAGCTGTGGCCGCATGTCGTCGCGGAAGATCGACACCGAGTGCATGTAGGCATCGACCGTGTCGCGCGCCAGCGCCTGGAAGGTCGACTTCGCGCGCACGAAGCGCGGCGCCCAGTCGGCCTTCGGGTAGATGCGCGCCAGCGCACCGAACAACGGCTGGCGCAAGCCGAGCGGCATCGCGGCGCGAAAGCGCTCCTCGTTCAGATGCAGCTGATAGCGGCGATAGCCGCCGAAGCTCTCGTCGCCGCCATCGCCCGACAGCGCCACCGTCACGTGCCGTCGCGCGAGCTGGCAGACGCGGTAGGTCGGGATCGCAGAGCTGTCGGCGTAGGGCTCGTCGTACAGCGACGCCAGCGTGTCGATGAGCCCGAAGTCGTCGGTCTCGACGCGATCGACGAAGTGCCGGGTCGCATAGCGCTCGGCCACCTGCTGCGCGAAGCGCGTCTCGTCGAACTTGGGGTCGTCGAACGAGATCGAGCAGGTGTTCACCGGCCCGTTGCACTGCCCCGCCATCATCGCCACCACGGCGCTCGAATCGACGCCGCCGGACAGGAACGCACCGAGCGGCACCTCGGCGATCATGCGAAGGCGCACGCTCTCCTGCAGCCGGTGCACTAGCTCGGCCTGGGCATCCTCGGCGCTGATCGGATTGTCGCCCGTGAAGCGCACATCCCAGTAGCGCTTGGGCGCCGGCGCGCCGTGGCCGCGGCGCAGCGTCAGCGTGTGGCCCGGCGGCAGCTTGTGCGCGGCCGTGAAGATCGTGCGCGGCTCGGGCACGTAGCCGAGCGTGAAGTAGTCGTCCACCGAGCGCGGATCGATCTCGCGCTGCAGTCCGCCGTGCGCCAGCAGCGCCTTCAGCTCCGAGCCGAACAGCCAGGTGCCGTCCGGCAGCGCCGCGTAGAACAACGGCTTGACGCCGAGCCGGTCGCGCGCGAGGAAAAGTGTCTGCCTGCCATCGTCCCACAGCGCGAACGCGAACATGCCGCGCAGCCGCTCGACACATGCCTCGCCCCACTGCTCCCACGCGTGCACGATCACCTCGGTGTCGCTGCGCGTGCGAAACACGTGGCCTAGCGACGTCAACTCAGGGATCAGTTCTTGGTAGTTGTATATCTCGCCATTGAAGACAATGACGACCGAGCGGTCCTCGTTGAACAGCGGCTGCTGCCCGGTCGCAAGATCGATGATCGACAACCGCTTGTGGCCCAGCGCGATGCCAGGCGCCAAGTGCGTGCCGGTCTCATCCGGTCCCCGGTGATGCTGCGATTCGTTCATGCGCAGCAGGACGTCGCGCGAGAATGGCCGTGCGCCGCGAGAGTCCCAAATGCCGACGATGCCGCACATATCAGATCCTCATCAAGCACGCTGCAGGGCGCCGCGGGCGGCCGCTGTGGTCAGCAGCCGTTCGTACAAATCGCCATAGGCAGCGACCATGGCGTCGAGACTGAAACGGCGCACCGCCATCTGGCGCGCCGCTGCGCCACGCTGGCGTGCGCGCACGGGGTCATTGCAATCGTCAAGTATGGCGTGGGCGAGCGCATCGACGTCGCCCGCGGCCACCAGCCGGCCCGTGACGCCATCGTCGAGCAATTCACCGTTGCCGCCCACGGCGGTCGCGATGATCGGCAGTGCGGTCGCCATCGCCTCCAGGATTGTGTTCGAGATTCCCTCGGCTCGCGACGGCAGCACGAACGCGTCGACGCCGCGCATGACATCCGGCACATCGTGGCGTTCGCCGGCCACCCAGCTGAGCGGTGCGCACCCGCTGGCGCGCAGCGCCTGCTCGACCTCGCCACGCAACGGGCCGTCGCCGGCGAAGACCAGGCGCATCCGCTCGCGCGCGGCCGGGGCCAGCTCGAGGGCGCGCGCGAACGAGCGCACCAGCAGCAGCGGATCCTTGATGTCCTGCAGGCGTCCGACGGTGCCCACCAGCCACAGGTTCGCTTCGGTGAACGGCGATCCGCGCAGCGGCGCGCGCGCGTCGCTCGCCGCGCAGAAACGCTGCGTGTCGACTCCGTTGTAGATCTGCTCGACGCGCGACGTGGGGACGCCGATGGCATCGGTGAGATAGGCCTGCAGCTGACGCGACAGCGCGACGTATCGGTGCACGAACGGGCGGTACGCGCGCCGCACCATGCGGCACTTCAAGCTGCGTCCGTCGGGATCGTTGCTGTCCCAGCCGTGCTCGCCGTGCACGCGCACCGGCACGTCGGCCCACCAGGCGGGCAACGCCATCTCGAGCGCCCCCAGGTTACGCGTGTGCACGAGCGCGGGCTGGATGTCGCGCAGCAAACGCACCAGCTTCGGCGCGACGCGCAGACCCTGCCCGGGCGGTTTGTGCAGCGCGTGGAATTGCACGTCCTCGCGCTGCACCCGGCGGCGGAATTCGCCGATCTCGGTGAGCGCGATCACGGCATGGCGAAAGCGCTCGGCTGGTAGCCGATTGATCAGGTTGACCACGCCGTTCTCGAGCCCGCCGACATCGAAGCGGTGCACGATGTGGGCCACCAGCGGGCGGCGATCGACGGGAGGCGACGACACGCGAGCCCCTTCTCAGCCGAGATATCGGGCCAGCGCCGGCCCGACCGAGTTCACCACGCCGCGCGGCAGGCGCCGCCACACGTCGATCGCGGCGCGGTACTTGGCATTGGCGGGATTGTTCTGCGGCACCGTGTCGCCGACGTACAGGAAGTGCTCGTAGTTCAACGGCTGCGGCTCGAAGCCCCAGTTCTTCTTGAAGTCGAACGAGCCTGTGCCGAGCTTGGAGCGGCCGTAGTCGAACACCTTGAGTCCGCGCTCGCAGGCGCGGCGCATCAAGTCCCAGTACTTGAAGTCGTTGGCAGCCAGCTCGCGGGCGTCGGTGAGATCGCCCGCGTAGTACGGCAGCACCTCGTCGCGGAAGTAGAACGTCAGCACGCCGGACACCGGCTTGCCCTGCGGGCTGAGCACGATCGCGACTTCACAATCGCTGCCGAACGTCTCCAACAGCGCATCGAAGTAGCGCCGCGATTGCGGCGGCGTGCCGTGCCGGTGCTGATTGTCCGCGTAGAGGGTGAAGAAGCGGTCGGCCCGGCTGTCGAGTTCGCAGCGCAGGTCCCGACCGATCGCCTTGCGCACCATCGCACGCTGCTTGCGCGGGATCGCCAGCAGGTTGGCCTCGACGTCGGGCGCGATCTCGCGGCGGAACGTGACGTACAGGTCCTGGCGCGGCCACGACGGCTCCCGCGCCGCTCGGTTGCGCAGCTCCAGGTGTCGCGCGCCGAGTTCGCGGCCCAGTTGCACCGCGTGCGCATGCAAGGCCGCCACGCTGGTGGCATCGGTGGACGCAACGCCGCCATAGAGGGCAAACGGCAGCGAACTCAACGTGTGGCCGAACAGCAGGCTGCGCATTTCGACCAGCGGCAGCACGCCGGTGATCTGGCCGTCGCGCTCCGCCAGCAGATAGTGCGTGCGGTGCCTGCACACGGACTCGTAGATCTCGCGCCAGCCGAGGCGGTGGAAGAACGTCGCATCGGGGCACGACTGCACGAACGCCTCCCAGCGCGAGGCGTCGGCGGAAGCGAAGACACGCACGGTCACTGCCGTGCCGGAAGAGCCCTGCAGGTTCACAGCGGTCGGGCCGGGCGCAATCCGAACACGTCGTCGATGCGGCCCCAGGAAAAGTCCTGCAGCAGACGCGCGAGGCGCGGTTCGGTGCGATGCAGATTGACGTAGTGACGAAAGCGCGTCTTCAGGCTGGTACCGGGCACGCGCGGCTGCGCCGGGTCGATTTCCCATGGGTGCAGGTAGAAGATCGCAGGCCGCCGGTCCAGGCGATTAACCCGGCGCACTGCCCAGCGACTCATCGCATACGGCGCCAGACGGAAATAGCCGCCTCCGCCGGCCGGCAGATTGCGGCCGAGCAGCCGCGTGGTGGCGACGGGAATCTCCAGCAGTTGCGGCCGCACGCAGTACGGGAAACGCGGCGCGTCGGGCATGCCGTAATGGTCGTGCTGAACCGGGTAGACGCTCGAGCTGTAGCGATAGCCCTCATCGACCAGCACGTCGAACGCCCACGGATTCGTGTAGCCGATCGAAAAGCTCGGTGCGCGATAGCCCTGCACAGACTCCCCTGCGATGTCCTCGAGCTGAGCCTTGGCGTCGCGCACGTCATGGCGGAATCCAATCGGATCCTGGTCGCTGGCGCGCAGATGCGCGTAGCCGTGGCTGGCCAGTTCGTGCCCGCCGGCGACGATCTCTCGCACCAGTCTCGGATACCGCTTGGCGATCCAGCCCAAAGTGAAGAACGTCGCCCTCGTCCGATGCTGCGCCAGCAATTCGAGCAACCGACCGACGTTGCGTTCGACGCGGCAGGGACGCTCGTCCCAGCTCGCGCGGTCGATGTGCGGCGCGAGCGCGGAGACCTGAAAGTAGTCTTCGACGTCGATCGTCAGCGCGTTGGTGATGCGCGGCACCGCCGACTCGGCGATCGTCGCAGCGACCACGACCGCCGCCTTGCTGTGCTGTGCTTCCGACGGCGACACCGCGGCGACCTCAGAAGGCATGGTCGAGCTCGACGAAGGCCAGCGACTCGTCGCCGCCCGCGACGACGCCGGACCCTAGCTTGCGGTACTGGGCGCCAAAACGCGTATAGGACTTGGGCGCCACCTGCAGGCTGATCTGCGCGCGTACGCCGCCTTGCTGGGTGCGGCCCCCACCGACCACCTCGTCCAGCGCCTCGATCCGGCTGTAGTCGATCACGAGCGTCGCCGTCGCCCGCGGCGAGAGCCGTCGTGAATACGCGAGCGAGCCGCCGATCTGCCGGTTGTTCGTGATCCCGGTCCCGGTTGACAGGAAGGCCGAATCGAACGCATCGCGCAGCACGGTGCGAAACACGCTGAGCGCTACAGTCGATGTGCTGCCCAGCAGCGCAGCGGTAGCAGTCACGGTGTTGTTGATGCTCACGCGCGGAGCAATGATTGAAATGCCCACCGGGATCGACGACGGCAGGCCCCGGGAGTTGATCAGGTCCTGGACCTGCTTGGCGCGATCGACCGGGTTCGGGAAGCGTGTGGTCAGGATCGCATCGAGCGCCGCCGCGACGTTGTCGGTCGCCGGGAGCCCGAACAGCGCCTCGGGCGTGGTGTCGATGTCGCGGAACGCGCTGACGCTCCAGGTCACGTACGGGGAACGGTGCGCGAAGCGCGCGTGCCAGGAGTTGCCGAAGAAGCGGTGCTCGGCGTCCGTCTCCAGGGTGGTGCGCTCCGAGGGGCGCCACGCGAACTGCGCGCCGTAGATCGAGCGCGTCTCGTCGAGCGCGAAGTTGTTGCGCTCGGCACCCGCGCGCAGGCCGACGGTGGTCGATTCGTTGAGCGCGACGTTGACGATCGCACGAGCCAGGTCGACGGTCAGCGAGGTCTGCTCGCCCTGATAGCGGGTGCTGCTGCGATCGGCCTCGAGGCGCCAGCCGAAAGGCCGCGGGTCTTGCTCGATTGACACGGTGTGGTGGGCGAAATCCGCGCGCCCCACGTTCTCGCTCAACGAGAAGGCCGAGCCGTTCTGGTTGGTCCGGGTCAGGTCGCTGCGCGCGCGGAAGTGCATGCCGAGCTGCGGCTCGTAGTCGATGTACGGGCTCAGGCGATACTGGGTCGACGTGACCGTGTTGTCGATGGTCGTTGCACCCCCGGCGCGCGCGCCGAACGGGTTCAGGTTCGTCTGCAGGGCGCGCACCGTGCCCTCGACGTACAGGAAGCGCTCGATGGGCATCACGCGCGCCAGCAGATCGGCCTCGGGCAGCAAGACGTTCTCTTGCGTGTGCCGCGCGTAATTCACCGAGTCGACGGCGACGCTGCCGGCGACGTGCAGCGCCGGCGAGTCGCCGTGGATCACGAGGCGCGGGCGCAGGCCGATGACCACGTCGTGCTCGGCTTCGAAGCCGCCGAGCGTGGTGTTGCTGGTGGCGATGACGCGCGCGCCAATCGAAGGCTCGATGAACCAGCGCTGCGCGAACGCCGGCCCGGCGCCGAACAGCAGCAACGCTGCGCAGGCCGCTAGCGACCGTCGTACGCGATGGAGCCCCCGAGCGGCAAGCGAGTCGGTCTCGCTATTACGCTTCGGGGCCATAATGTCCATAGTAGCTGCCCACGTCCGGTCGACTGGTCTTGTTAAGTAGCGGCAGGACCACCGGGCAGGCCTCGAGTGTCGTCAAGGCGTTGACAACGGTGTGATGCGGTGTGCGCTCGGACTCCACCACCACCACCACTTGTCCCATGTGCGTGGCAAGCACCCTGGACTCGGTCGATGGCAGCAACGGTGGCGCATCGAACACGATAATTCGATCCGAATAGCGGCTCGCTAGCTCGTCAACCAGGCGCGCCATCTGCACGCTGGCCAGCAGCTCGGTGGCATGGCCCCTGGGCGCTCCGGCGGGCAGGATCGATAGCTTCTCGAGATTGGTCCGCAGCAACACGTCGCCGACGCTGCGAGAGCTGTCGATCAGGATGTCGAGCAACCCCGGCGACGGCGGTAGGTTGAGGCGCTGCAGCACCGATGGCCTTGACACGTCTGCGTCGACCAGCAACACCGTGGTGTCGAGTTCCATCGCGATGCTGATGGCCAGGTTGATGGCCACAAAAGTCTTGCCTTCCCCCGGCAACGAGCTCGTGACCATGATCAAGTTGGCGCGCTCCACAGGGGCCGCCGAGCGGTTCTGCACGTTGCTGAGGATTGGCCGCTTGATGACCCGAAACTCATTGGCGATCTGCGTGCGTGGGTTGTCCGGCGTGATGTAGCCCAAACTCGCCAGGTGCCTTGGATCGATCTCTATCGCGGGCGTGGCAGGATCGGTTGCGGTCGACGCAGCGAGTCGCGACGCCGCGGCGTCACGCACTGGCACGATGCCGTGTGGACGGACCGGCGCAGCGCCCGACTGTGCACCCGTACCCTTACCCGCAGACGTCGGCGCAGGGATCTCCACGCCGCTGCGGCGCAACTCCTCGAGCCGGCGAGCGGCCTGTTCAATGATGTTCACGCCGTCACCCTATCCGCGCCGCCGCCAACGAGATCCAAGCGAGCCACCCGCCGAACACCAGGAACAGCCCTCCCATGGCCCCACCGAAGGCCAGGGACTGATAACGCGCTCGGCGCAGCGACGCGGGTGTCGCCAGGACGGAGATCGCGCCGAGCACCGGGCGCTGGGTCACCTTGCGCAGGCCGGCGGAGTTGTCGAAGGTCGGCACGATCTGGGACACCACGAAGGTCACCGCCGCACCGATCGCCAACGCAGCGAACAGTGCCGCCACGGCCAGCGTGGAGCGATCCGGGAAGACCGGGCGCGGCGCGACGCGCGGCGGATCGATCACGCGAAACTGGGCCGGCCGCGTGGCGTCGACATCTTCGGTCAGCGCGGCACGCTCGCGCCGGGCCACCAGCGCCTCGTACTGGCGTCGGATCACGTCGTAGTCGCGGTTCAGTTGCGCCAGCTCGGCATCGATCTGCGGGACGCGACTGGCCGCCGAGTTCATCTGCGCGAGCCGGGTCTGGGTTTCGCTGAGCCGCACCTTCAGCGCCGCCACATTGGCCTCGGCCTCGGCCAGCGCGAGCTTGACCTGCTGGAACACCGGGTTGGTCGGGTTCTGCGCGCGTTGCGGCTTCGCGGCGGCCGCCCTGCGCTGCACTTCAAGCTCCTGCTCGCGCTGCTCTTCCAGCCGCGCGATCAGGCGGCGCGTGGCGACCACGTCGGGATGAATGTCGGTGTAGCGGCGCAGCAGCTCATCGAGCTGGCGACGCTGGGCATCCAAGCGGCTGTCCAGCTCAGGGGTCAACGCCACGCCGCTGCCCGGTGCGATATCCGGCACCAACGTCGCGACCTCGCCCGACAGCTCGTTCTTGAGCGCCTCGCGCGACTGCTCGGCGGCGCGCAGATCGACCGTCAGCTTGTTCATTTCCTCACGCAGCGCCGCGATGCGGGTGAAGAAGTCCCTGCCCTGCGGGCCCTCGACGGTGCTCAGGTTGCGCAGCTTGAAATCCTTGAGTCGGCCCTCGGCCTCGGCCAGTCGCGCCTCGTACTGGCGAATCTGCTCCTCGATGAAGCTGCGCGCATTCTCGGAATCCTTTTGCTTCGCGCCGAGGTCCGACTCGACGAACAGCGCCACCAAGCTCTGCACCAGCCGGCGCCCGCGCATGGGGTCGGTGTCGCGGTAGCTGAAGGTGAACACGTTGTCGCGTCCCACCGCCGCGACCTTGATGTCGCGCAGCAACTTCTCGGCCAGATGATCGCGCTCCGGCGTCGGCGCGTCGGCAGGCAACAACTGCGCGTTCTTGATCAGCAGCTCGATATTGGGCCGCGTGATCAGCGTGCGGCCCAACAGGCCAATCGTCTGGTCGAGATCGGGGTCGACCGCGAGATCGCGCATCAGCGGCCGCAGCACGCTCTTGGTGTCGACGTAGACGCGCGCCTCGGACTCGTAGCGGTCCTGGAAGCGCACGATCGCCACCGACGCGAGCGCACCCACCACCCACGCAGCGAGCATGCCGTACCAGCGCCGGCGCCACATGCCGCGCAGTACTCCGAGTACCTGTTCGATCAACTCATCCATGGCGGCAGCGTCGGCGACGACCTCTCGAGCGATGGGCGGTTGCGCTGCGGCCGCTTCAGAACCAGCCCTGCGGAATGATCAGCACGTCTCCCGGCCGCACTTCGACGTTGGCCGAGATGTCGCCGCGCTTGATCAGATCCTTCAGGCGCACGCCGTAGGGCTTGCCGTCGTCCTTGCCGCGTACGAGCACGGCGGCATTGCCATCGGCGAAGTCCGTCAGCCCACCGACGGTGATCATCACGTCCAGCAGAGTCATCTTCTGCCGATACGGAATGGCCGCGGGCCGCGTGGCTTCGCCGATCACCCGGACCTGCTCGCTCGTGGCGCCGGTGAATGTGGTCACGACGACGGTCACGACCGGATCGCGCGTGTACTTGCCCAGCGCCTTCTCGATGTCGCGCGCCAGATCGGTCGGGTTGCGGCCCTGGGCCACCAGGTCCTCCACCAGCGGCGTCGAGATGCGCCCATCGGGTCGCACCGGCACCGACAGCGACAGCTCTGGGTTGCGCCACACGATGATGCTCAGCGTGTCGAGCGGCCCGATCAGGTACTTGTAGTCCGGAGTCGCCGCCTCGGCGGGCGCAGCCGGGTACTTCATGGCGCCACAGGCCGACAGCGCGCCGATCAGCGCCAACAGGGCCACGCCGCGCAGGCCGCGCATGACACCGAAGATTGCATTGCATGCCATGAAGTCTCTCCTGTTGTCGGTGGGCTTCGCACCCGGCCGTGCCATTGTGTTGCCAAATCCAGTGCCGGGCGACCGCCACCGAGTGGATCGACCGAACTGCCCGCCTTCGCTGTTGCTTTTCCGGGCTGCGCGCTCCGACGCTCTAAAGCGCTTCTACAGCGCCACGATGCGCAAGCATAAGACCTACGCGTCGGCGCGAAACGTCCTCGAACAAGGGGGGCTTGACGGGCCTGCGCAACGCAGGCGCCCCCAGAGCGCGCGACCGATCAAGCGGCTGCGTTGGACAGCGCGGCACGCTGGCGTTTGGGCTGCAGCCAGCCCCGCAGGTGGTCGGCAATGCGCTGCACCGGCGACCCGTCGTGCACGGCAGCCGATTCATCGTCGGCGCGGCCGCGCTCGAGGATCTCGTGCAACGCGCGCACGCAAGCTGCCGAGTCGCACGCGATGCGCGCGATCACGCCGCCCGGTGAGCCGGACGGCACGTCACCACTGGGATGCAACACGATGCTGGGGATGTCCAGCAGGTCGGCCTCCTCCACCAGCTCCCAGTCCGGGCCGGCGATGGTGCAGGTGGCGCCACGCAGCAGGCCCAGCTGCATCGAATAGCCGCCGTTGGGCACCACCACCACGCCAGATTTCTGCAGCAGCGCATCGGCCTTGCTCGCGCGCACGGCCTGCGCGGTGGCATCGGAGACGATCCACACCACCAGCGTCTCTCGGCCAAGATCGCGCGCCACACGCGCGATCTTGGGCAGGTCGGGCGCGGCCAGCTCGACGCCATCGACCTGTGCGCTGACCAACGTGTAGCCGCGCAACGCGCGACGCAACTGGTCGCGCGACAGCCCGGCCGCTTTCAGCAGCTCCGACACCGGCGGCATGGCCGACGTGACCTGGCGCAGGCCATCGGCCAGCGGATTGCCGACGCACACCATACGGTCGGCACTGATGCCTTCCTTGTACAGCGTGTAGTGCGTTTTCAGCGTCGGGGTGTAGAGTACGTCGGATAGCCGGTCGATCACCATTGCGTCGATGTCACCGTGGCGCGACGGCACTTCGCGCCGCTGCCCGGCACCCAGATGCGCCAGTGGGATCGCGCGCTTGTGCGCCAGCAGGCTGGCCATCAAGACATCGTCACCGATGCCGCAGGTCACCATAGCCGACGGCCGTAGCTCGTCGATCACGCGATCGAGCCGCCTGGACAGCGCCGCGAAGCGCTCGCTGTGACGCCCCGAGCCGGCGCGCAGATGCACCTGCAGCGCCAGCGAATCGGCCAGCCCCGGTGCCAGCGCTCCCGGATCGATGGCACCCGGCTCGCCCGGTGTCACCAGCACGCAAGGTGGCAGCGTCTCGTGCCCGGACAGTGCCTTGGCTACCACGGCAGCCTTGAATGCACCGACGAAATCGTCCACCCACAGCAGCAGCGGTGCCTTCAGCGCCGCCACATCGACGCCCGCGCGCGCCACCCGAACGATGGCGTGCTCCTCGTTGGCCGGCACCGGCTCGGCCTGCGGCGGCACACTCGTGTGCACGCCCACTGGCTGCTCGCGCGCCGGCGCCACTTCGGTCAGCACGCGCGCGCCGCCGGTCTCGCGCGCCAGATCGTTGCCGGTCTCGCGCACCACGGCGGCGGTGATCTGCGTGCTGTCGGACAGAAAAGTCGCCAGCAGCAACCGGTTGCACAGCAGATTGATCTTGCGCGGAATGCCGCCGGTCCAATGGTGGATGACCTCGAACGCAGCTTCGTCGAACGACGGCGCGCCGGTCCAGCCCACCCGGCGCAGGCGGTGCTCGATGTACGCGCGCGTCTCCTCCGAGGTCATCGGACCGAGGTGGCACGACGCGATCACCCGCTGGCGCAGCTGCTCCATCGCGGGTGACTCGAGCTGCCGGCGCAACTCGGGCTGGCCGATCAGGAAGCTCTGCAGCAGAGCTTGGTTGCCGAGTTGGAAGTTCGACAGCATGCGCAGCTCTTCGATCGCTTCGCGACCGAGGTTCTGCGCCTCGTCGACGATCAGCAGCGCCCGGCGGCCCTCGGCGGCCACCGCGGTGAGGAAGGCCTCCAGGCTGGCCAGCAGATTGGCCTTCGTGCCGCCCGGCGAAGCAACACCGAACGCGGTCAGGATGGCCTGCAGCAACTCGCCCGATTCGAGCTGCGTGTTCAGCACCTGCGCGGCGACCACTTCTTCGCTGTTGACGCCCTCCAGCAGCGTGCGCACCAGCGTGGTCTTGCCCGCGCCGATCTCGCCGGTGACGACGATGAAGCCTTCGCCTTGATGAACGCCGAACTTCAGGTACGACAGCGCGCTGCTGTGCCCCCGGCTGTCGAAATAGAACGCAGGGTCGGGGTTGAGCTGGAACGGTGGGCCGCTGAGGCCGAACTTTGACTCGTACATTCCGGCCCGTGGCCTTTGCGTCGACGATAGCGATCCACTCTAAGGCCAGAGGTGCGGCCGCAGCAAGGGCCCTGGTTAGGGGTGCGCCCGGGGCGCTCGAGGGCCGTGGCAGAAGGTTACTGGGCGCCTTCGCGGAACAGCACCACCGTCACCGTCTCGATCAGGATCTGCAGGTCGAGCAGCAGCGTGTTGTTCTTCAGGTAGTACAGGTCGAATTGGTGCTTCTTGCGCGCATCTTCCATCGACGCACCGTAGCTGTAGCGCACCTGTGCCCAGCCGGTGACGCCGGGCTTGACGCCGTGGCGCAGGTCGTAGAACGGGATCTGGTCCTTCAGCTTGGCCACGAACTCGGGCCGCTCGGGCCGCGGGCCCACGATGCTCATCTCACCCTTGAGCACGCTGATCAATTGCGGCAACTCGTCGATGCGCGTCTTGCGCAGGAACGCGCCGACACGCGTGACACGGGAGTCGTTCTTGGTGGCCCAACGCGCCACGCCGTCGCTTTCGGCGTCAGTCGACATGCTGCGGAACTTCACGCACTGGAAGTTGCTCCCGCCGAGACCGACGCGTTCCTGGCGATAGAACACCGGACCGCGGCTGTCGAGCTTGATCGCCAGCGCGGCGATCAGCATCACCGGCGCGGCGACCAGCAACAGCACCGACGACGACACGATGTCGAAGCAGCGTTTGGCGATGCGCCGCGCGGGGCCCTGCACGAAACCTTCGCCATAGACCAGCCAGCTGGCCTTCAGGCTGTCGACCGGCACCTCGGCGTGCGAACGCTCGTAGAAGGCGGCCAGGTCGAGGATCTTGATGCCCCGGGTGCGGCAGGCCAGCAGCTGGTCCATCGGCATCACGCCGCCGCGCTGCTCGCGCACCGCGACCACGATCTCGTCGATGCCGTACTTGGTGACGATGTCGGTCAGCGGCCGGCCGTGATCGAAGATCGGCGCGCCATCGACTACGTTTTCGGCGTCGACGGCGGTCGTGAAGAAACCGACCACCTCGCGCATGTGCCGATCATCGGCACGCAAATCGTTCAACACGCCCTGCGCCTCGGTGCCGGTGCCGACGATCAGCACCCTGGGCATGCCGTTGACCGCGCGCCATGCAATGGCCCCGCCTCGCAGCACGAAGATGGCGATCAAGAAGTAGACGACCGCAGTGCCCACCAACGGGCCCGGATGCGGATGCAGATGAAACTGCTTGAGCGCCAGGTAGGTCCCGTAGCCGCCGAGCACGACCACGGCGCTGATGCGCAGTGTCAGCGGCACCAGCGCCAGGCGATGCCGGTACACGCCCACGAAAGACTGGAACAGGGCCATCACCACGGCGAAGCCCAGCGCGATGCCCATCGCGTCGGTGTCGGTCACGACCACCAGAAAGCCTCCGGGCAACAGGCTGACGGTCATGGCCGCAGCCAATAGCGCGACAAAGCCCAGGATGCCGTCGAGCAATGCTTCGTAGACCGCTGCGGATGATGCTCGGCTCGGGAATACCCGGAACATGCTGGCGCCTGCCGTTGGAGTGGGGTGATGGGTCGCGGCGCGTGAATTGCGTCGCACCCAGCGCTGGAAAATGCAGGGCCGATTCTCTGGAGCGTGCGATTTGCAACAATCCTTCAGACGGGGGGTTTGTTGGCGCCCCCCCTAAGTCCGGGGTGGACGTCAAGCTGTCATGAATGCGTGGCAGCGCGCACAGGGTCTTCACGAGGCCGGCAGCGTCGCGATGACGCAGATCAACCTTCTTGCTAGCAGCGCAGTCCGACGTGCAGTGCCACCAGGCCGGCGCTCAGGTTGTGCACATCGACGTGGCCGAAGCCGGCACCCTTCATCATCGCCTTGAGCTCCGCCTGCGACGGATGCATGCGGATCGATTCGGCGAGGTAACGGTAACTGTCGCCATCCCCGGCCACCCAACGGCCCAGCCGAGGCAGCACTTGAAACGAGTACCAGTCGTAGGGCTTGCGCAGCGGCTCGGCGACCTTGGAAAACTCCAGCACCACCAGCTTGGCGCCGGGCTTGAGCACGCGGGCCATCTCTTGGAGCGCACGTTCCTTGTGGGTCATGTTGCGCAGGCCGAAGGCCACACACACCAGGTCGAAGCTCGCCGAGGCGAACGGCAGCGCCTCGGCGTCACACAGCACGGTGGGCAGGCAGATGCCCTCGTCGAGCAAGCGATCACGACCCGCCGCTAGCATCGCCTCGTTGATGTCGGTGTGCACCACACAACCGCGCGGCCCGACGCGACGCGCCAACGCACGACTGAGGTCACCGGTGCCACCCGCCACGTCGAGCACGCGGTCGCCGGGCTGGGGCGCGGCCACCGCCACCGCGTAAGCCTTCCAGGCCCGGTGCAGGCCCAGCGACATCAAATCGTTCATTAGGTCGTACTTGCCGGCCACCGAATCGAATACCGCGCGCACGCGGCGCGTCTTGTCGCGCTCGTCGACCTGTTGATAGCCGAAATGGGTCTGCGTCACGCGCCTGCCAGACTCAATGGTGATGGCCACAGCTGCCGGCGGGCGCCGCAGACATCATCGCATCGCGGTCGACGCCTGCCTCGGCCAACCGCGCCAGATACCGGTCCCAGAATTCCTGCTGCCGGCTGCCGAGCTCGTACAGATAGCTCCAGCTGAAGATGCCCGAACTGTGCCCGTCGGAGAACGTGGGCTGGATGGCGTAGTGGCCCACCGTCACAACGTCGGTGATCTGCACCGCCCGTTTGCCCGACTGCAGGACCTCCTGCCCGGGCCCATGACCCTGCACTTCGGCCGACGGCGAGTAGACACGCAGCAACTCGAAAGGCAGACGAAAACTCCGCCCGTCGGAGAAACCGATCTCCAGCACGCGCGAACCCTGGTGCAACGTGACTGCCAGCGGTGTCGGTGATGACTGCGCCATGAATCCCAGCCTGCGACGGGCAACGCCCGCAACGTGAGCGATCAGTGTAGCCCCGGTGCCGCCCGACGCTCGCCGTGCGTGGAAAACGCACGGCTCAGTGCACCCGCCACGCCACGAAGCCTCCAGGCCCGGCACAGACACGCTGGCCGCAGCGACGCGCCCGCAGGCTGCGAGCAATTTGTCGCAGCGCATTGTGACGGTGCCGCGCTATGGTCGCGTGAAGCGGTCGACGAGTGGTCGCGCGCTGTGAATCGCAGGGAGCCCCACATGTCCACGATGTCGTTGTCGTACGCCTTGTTCACCGTCGCCGCCACAGCGGGCGGTGCCGGCACAGCGTGGCTGACCACCGCCTTGCACTTTCGCAGCAAGATGTCGGAGCTCGGCGCTCAGGTCGAACAGGCCGAGCGCGCCAAGCAGAAAGCGCAGGAACTCGCTGTGCAGTCGCGCCAGCAGGTCGAGGCCTTGCAGCAGGCGCTGTCCGAGGCCAAGCGCGACGGCGCGATCCACAACGCGGCCGCATCGGCACGGGCAGAAGCCGCCGCAGCCCATGCCGCCAAAGCGGCCAAGGAGAAGGCTCGCGCCGACCTGATTCGGCAGCTCGACAGCGCCGAGTCCATCGACCGTGCGACCCATGGCTTCGCCGACACGCAGCCGCTGAACCGCTGACGCGGCGACGGCGCGCGCAGTCAGACCAGCACGCGCTCGATGCCCCCCGCGTTGGCGCGGGCCACGTAGTCTTCGAGCCACGACGAGCCCAGCAGGCGGCGCGCCATCTCGACCACGATGTAGTCGGCCTGCAATAGGCCGCTTTGCAGGTCAGCCTGGTAGCGCGACAACCCTTGCAGGCAGCTCGGGCACGAGGTCAACACCGTCACGTCGCCTCGTGCACCGCCCTCGCGCAGCGCGGCCTCGCCCTTGCGCAATTCCTCTTGCTTGCGAAAGCGCACCTGGGTCGCGATGTCGGGGCGGCTGACACCGAAGGTGCCGCTTTCGCCGCAGCAACGCTCGCTCTGGATGACGGCGTCGCCCAGCAGCGCCTTGACCGTGAGCAACGGCTCGCGCTGCTTCATCGGGCTGTGGCAGGGATCGTGATAGAGGTACGCGCCCGCTCCAGCGGGCAACGTGATGCCCTTCTCCAACAGGAACTCGTGAATGTCGACGATGCGGCTGCCCGGAAAAATGTCGTCGAACTGGTAGCTCTGCAGCTGATCGAAGCAGGTGCCGCAGCTGACCACCACGGTCTTGATGTCGAGGTAGTTCAGCGTGTTGGCCACACGGTGGAACAACACCCGGTTGTCGGTGATCGTCTTGTCGGCGCGATCGAACTGGCCGGCGCCGCGCTGTGGGTAGCCACAGCACAGATAGCCCGGCGGCAGCACCGTCTGCACGCCGGCGCGCCACAACATCGCCTGGGTGGCGAGCCCGACCTGCGAGAACAGGCGCTCCGACCCGCAGCCCGGGAAATAGAACACCGCCTCGCTGTCGGCGGTGGTCGACGCCGGGTCGCGGATGATTGGTACATAGTGCTTGTCTTCGATGTCCAGCAACGCGCGCGCCGTGCGTTTGGGCAAACCGCCGGGCAGCTTCTTGTTGACAAAGTGCACCACCTGCTCGCGCAGTGGCGCGGCGCCGACCGTTGCCGGCGGCCGACTGGTCTGGCGCTTGCCGGCCAGCCGGAACAGATCGGCCGCCGCACGCTGCGCCTTGAAGCCGAGGTTGACCATCAGCCGCCGCGCCAGGCGAATCGTCTCGGGGTTGGTCGCGTTGAGCATGAACATCGCAGCGGCTTGTCCAGGTCTGAAGCTCTTGCGGCCCATCTTGCGCAGCAGGTTGCGCATGTTCATCGAGACGTCGCCGAAATCGATCTTGACCGGGCACGGGCTGGCGCACTTGTGGCACACGGTGCAGTGGTCGCCGACGTCCTCGAACTCCTCCCAGTGGCGCAGCGAGATGCCGCGCCGCGTCTGCTCCTCGTACAAAAAGGCTTCGATCAGCAGCGACGTCGCGAGAATCTTGTTGCGCGGGCTGTACAGCAGGTTGGCGCGCGGCACATGCGTGGCGCACACTGGCTTGCACTTGCCGCAGCGCAGGCAGTCCTTGATCGAGTCGCTGATCGCGCCGATGTCGCTTTGCTGCATGATCAGCGACTCATGGCCCATCAGCCCGAAGCTCGGCGTGTAGGCATGGGCCAGGTCGGCCGCGCGCACGTCGTCGCCCAATGAAGCGAGCGCCGCGCCGCGCAGCAGCTTGCCCTTGTTGAAGCGGCCTTCAGGGTCGACCCGCGCCTTGTAGTCGGTGAACTCGCGCAGCTCGTCGTCGCTGAGGAACTCCAGCTTGGTGATGCCGATGCCGTGCTCGCCGGAGATCACACCGCCCAGGCTGCGCGCCAGCGCCATCACCCGCGCCACCACCGTGTGCGCGGTCTGCAGCATCTGGTAGTCGTCGCTGTTGACCGGGATGTTGGTGTGCACGTTGCCGTCGCCGGCATGCATGTGCAGCGCCACCCACAACCGGCCGTGCAGCACCTCGCGGTGGATACGCTGGCATTCCAGGATGATCGGCGCAAACGCGCCGCCGCCGAACAGCTCGCGCAGCGGCTCGAGCACCTGGCGCTTCCACGACGCGCGTTGGCTGTGGTCCTGCAGCTGTTCGAACATGCTGCGTTCGCCGGGCGGCGCGCCGCGGTCCAGGCCGTCGAGCCAACCCTGCCACTGCACGCGCACTTCGCGCAGCAACTGCAAGGCCTGCTGCACGCGGTCGTCGAGCAGCTCTGCGCTCGGGATCTCGCGTGCGTCGTCGCCGCGACCGAGCGGCAACGTGGCGGCGCCGAACCAGTGCTCCAGGCGATCGAGCAGCTCGAGCTTGTTGCGCAGGCTGAGCTCGATGTTGATGCGCTCGATGCCCAGCGTGTACTCGCCCATGCGTTCCAGCGGGATCACCACGTCTTCGTTGATCTTGAAGGCGTTGGTGTGGCGGGCGATCGCTGCGGTGCGCTTGCGGTCGAGCCAGAACTTGCGCCGCGCGTCGGTACCCACCGCGATGAAGCCCTCGCCGGAACGGCCGTTGGCGATGCGCACCACCTCGCTGGCCGCTCGCGCGACGCCGGCCTCGTCGTCGCCGACGATGTCGCCGATCAACACCATCTTGGGCAGCGCGCCGCCACGGCCGCCGCGCTTGCTCTTGGTGGTGTAGTCCACCGCCTTGAGGTAACGATCGTCCAGGTGCTCGAGCCCGGCCAACAAGACCCCGGAAGTCCCCTCCCCGACCGCCCCCCGCGCACGTTGCTGCGCGAACATGAATTCCTTGATCTCGACGATCGACGGCACCGCGTCGCGCGGGTTGCCGAAAAACTCCAGGCACACCGTGCGCACGTGGGGCGGCATGCGGTGCAACACCCAGCGCGCCGAGGTGATGAGGCCGTCGCAGCCTTCCTTCTGGATGCCGGGCAGGCCCGACAGGAACTTGTCGGTGACGTCCTTGCCGAGGCCTTGCTTGCGAAAGCGTGCGCCGGGAATGTCCAGCCGTTCGCGGCGTTCGACCTCGCGGCCCGCGGCATCGAGCCAGCGCAGCTCGAAGCTCGCGATGTCGACGTCGTGGATCTTGCCCAGGTTGTGGTTCAGCCGCTCCACCTCGAGCCAGCGCCCCTGCGGCGTGACCATGCGCCAGCTGGCCAGGTTGTCGAGCGCCGTGCCCCACAGCACCGCCTTCTTGCCGCCGGCGTTCATCGCGATGTTGCCGCCGATGCAACTGGCCTCGGCGGACGTGGGATCGACCGCGAACACATAACCCGCCTCTTCAGCGGCATCGGCGACACGCTGCGTCACCACGCCGGCTTCGCTGCGGATCGTCGGCACGGGTTTGTCCAGCCCGGGCAGCACGACGAGTTCGACGGCTCCCAACGTCTCGAGCTTCTCGGTGTTGATGACCGCACTCTTCCAAGTGAGCGGGACGGCACCGCCGGTGTAGCCGGTGCCGCCGCCGCGCGGCACGATGGTCAAGCCGAGTTCGATGCAGCCGCCGACCAGCGCGGCCATCTCGTCTTCACTGTCGGGCGTCAGCACGACGAACGGGTATTCGACGCGCCAGTCGGTGGCATCGGTCACGTGCGAGACGCGCGACAGGCCGTCGAACTTGATGTTCTGGCGGTCGGTGTGTCGCGACAGCACGCGGCGCGTGCGCTGCCGCAGGTCCCACACCTGCGCAAACTGCCCGGCAAAGCGCCGCACGGCCTGCTGCGCCAGCACCAGCAGCTCGCCGACCGCGGCATCGCGATCGGCATCGTCGGCCGGCGTGCGGCGCTTCTCGATCTCGGCCAAGCGGTGCGACAACGCGTCGATCAGCGCACGCCGGCGCTTGGGGTTGTCGAGCAGGTCGTCTTCGAGGTAAGGGTTGCGCTGCACGACCCAGATGTCGCCCAGCACTTCGTAGAGCATGCGCGCGGAGCGGCCCGTGCGGCGTTCGGCGCGCAGGCGCGACAGCACTTCCCACGCACGCTCGCCGAGCAGGCGGATCACGATCTCGCGGTCGGCGTACGAGGTGTAGTTGTACGGAATCTCGCGCAGACGCGGCGCATCGGCATCGCCTGCGCGGTGCTGGACCTCAGCCAACGGCGGCAACGGTTGCGGTGCGTTCATGGAGCGTTCAACGAGCCTCATCTCGCGATCAGACCCTTGGCGACGCCCGTCGCGGCCCATCGAGGTGTGATGTTACCGCAGCGCAACAACGCGACCGTCGCGCGAGGCAACGCACGCCAGTGCGGCGGGTATTCCCCCTTGCCGCTGGCTCGGCAGCCATGACAGAAAGACGGCTGTCATCCGGCGAGCCGAAGATCATTGGTTTCCGCCGAACCCGACCTCAACGGAGCATTCATGAATCGCAGGTTTATCCAACTGACAGCGGCAGCCCTGACCACCCTGGCGGCCACGTGGCCGGCACAGGCGCAAACCGAGATCCAATGGTGGCACTCGATGGGCGGGGCCCTCGGCGAAGCACTTAACGGGCTGGCCGACAAGTTCAATGCGAGCCAGAAGGACTACAAGGTCGTTGCGACGTACAAAGGGCAGTACCCGGAATCGATGACCGCAGCGATCGCTGCCTTCCGTGCCGGCAATGCGCCGCACCTGCTGCAGGTGTTCGAGGTCGGCACGGCCACGATGATGGCGGCCAAGGGCGCGATCGTGCCGGTCGCGACGGTGATGGCCAACGCCAACGAGCCTTTCGACCCGCATGCCTATCTGCCGACCGTGGTCGGCTACTACACCGACCTGAAGGGCAACATGCTGTCGTTCCCCTTCAACAGCTCGACGGTGATGTTCTACATCAACAAGGACGCCTTCAAGAAGGCGGGGTTGGATCCGAACAAGGCGCCGAAGACCTGGAAAGAGGTGTTGGCCGCCGCCGAGAAGCTGAAGGCCTCCGGCCAGGAATGCGTGTACACCACCAGCTGGCCTTCGTGGATGCACATCGAGAACTTCAGCGCCTGGCACAACGTGCCGATCGGCACCAAGCAAAACGGCATGGGCGGCCTCGACACCGTGTTCACCATCAACTCGCCGCTGCACGTGCGCCACATCGCGATGCTGGGCGACATGGCCAAGAAGGGCCTGTTCACCTACGCCGGCCGCACCAATCAGGGCGACGCCAAGTTCTCGAGCGGCGAATGCGCCATGTTCACCGGCAGTGCGGGCGCGCAGGCGGGCATCAAGAAGGCGGCCAAGTTCGACTGGTCGATCAACTTCATCCCCTATCACGACGACGTCAAGGGTGCTCCGCAGAACTCGATCATCGGCGGCGCGTCGGTCTGGGTCATGGGCGGCAAGAAGCCCGAGGAATACAAGGGTGTGGCCAAGTTCATGGCCTTCCTGTCGCGGCCGGAAATCCAGATGGAGTGGCACACCACCACCGGCTACGTGCCGATCACGCAGGCGTCGTACGAGCTGACGCGCAAGTCCGGCTACTACGACAAGAATCCGGGCGCCGACATGCCGGTGAAGCAACTCACCAACAAGCCGCCGACCGAGAACTCCAAGGGCCTGCGCTTCGGCAACTTCGTGCAGGGGCGCACGGTGATCGAGGAGGAGCTCGAGGCCGTGTTCGCCGGCAAGAAGGACGCGAAGACCGCGCTCGACGACGCAGTGCGGCGCGGCAACGAAATCCTTCGCCAGTTCGAAGCCGCCAACAAGTAGACCCGCGGTCGAAAGATTCGTGGAAAAGCAGGTCGTCTTCCGATCTGCGTGGCTGCCGTATGCGCTGGTGGCCCCGCAGGTCGCGATCACCATCATCTTCTTCTTCTGGCCGGCGGCGCAGGCGGTCTGGTATTCGTTCCAGTTGCAGGACGCCTTCGGCCTGAAGACGCAGTTCGTCGGGCTGCAAAATTTCGCGACGCTGTTCGAGGACAGCAACTACCTCGAATCGTTCAAGGTCACCGCGGTATTCAGTGCGCTGGTCGGCTTCTTCGGCATCGCGATCTCGCTGCTGCTGGCGACCATGGCCGACCGCGTGGTGCGCGGCGCGATGGCCTACAAGACGCTGCTGATCTGGCCCTACGCCGTTGCCCCTGCGATCGCAGGCGTCCTGTGGGCGTTTCTGTTTGCGCCGTCGATCGGCATCGTCACCTATGTGCTCAAGGGCATGGGCGTCGACTGGAACTGGATCATCAAGGGCGATCAGGCGATGCTGCTGGTGGTGATTGCCGCAGTCTGGAACCAGATTTCCTACAACTTCCTGTTCTTCCTGGCCGGCCTGCAATCCATCCCGCGCTCGCTGATCGAGGCTGCGTCGATCGACGGCGCCAGCCCGACGCGGCGTTTCTGGACCATCGTCTTCCCGCTGCTTTCGCCGACGACGTTCTTCCTGCTCGTGGTGAACACCGTCTACGCGTTCTTCAGCACCTTCGGCATCATCGACACCACCACCCAGGGCGGGCCATCGCAGGCGACGCAAATCCTCGTCTACAAGGTCTATCACGACGGCGTGAAGGCTTCTGACCTCGGCGGCTCGTCGGCGCAGTCGGTGATCCTGATGATCATCGTCATCGCGTTGACCGTGGTGCAGTTCCGCTACGTCGAGCGCAAGGTCCAGTACTGATGGTCGAGAACCGCCCCTGGTTGAATGCTTTCGCGCACGGCGTGCTGATCGTGGGCGTCATCGTGGTGGCGTTTCCGGTGTACGTGACCTTCATCGCATCGACGTTGACGCTCGAGCAGACCTTGCAGGTGCCGATGCAGCTTTTGCCGGGTGACCAGCTGCTGCAGAACTATGCGCAGGTGCTCGGCGCCGGCAGCCACAAGGGCTCCAAGGCGGCGGTGTCGCAAATGCTGCTCAACAGCCTGGTCATGGCGCTGGCCATCCCGATCGGCAAGATCGCGATTTCGATCCTCTCTTCGTTCGCGATCGTCTATTTCCGCTTTCCGCTGCGCATGTTCTTCTTCTGGATGATCTTCGTCACGCTCATGCTGCCGGTGGAGGTGCGCATCATTCCGACCTTCCAGGTGGTGGCCAGTCTGGGTATGCTCAACACCTATGCCGGGTTGACGATTCCGCTGATCGCCTCGGCCACCGCCACGTTCCTGTTTCGACAGTTCTTCCTCACCGTGCCGGGCGAGTTGGTCGAGGCCGCGCGCATCGACGGCGCCGGTCCGATGCGTTTCTTCTGGGACGTGCTGATGCCGCTGTCCAAGACCAGCATCGCCGCGCTGTTCGTGATCCAGTTCATCTACGGCTGGAACCAGTACCTCTGGCCGCTGCTGATCACCACCGACGAATCGATGTACACGACCGTGATCGGCATCAAGCGAATGATCGTCGGCAGCGATTCGGCCAACGAGTGGAACCTGATCATGGCAACCGCCATCCTGGCGATGCTGCCGCCGGCCGTGGTGGTGCTGGCCATGCAGAAGTGGTTCGTCAAGGGCCTGGTCGACACCGAGAAATAGGGCGAATCAAGAGAACATGGGTGCCATCTCGCTGCGCAAGGTCGAGAAGATCTACGGCCACGGCGCCAAGGCCGTGAAGGCGATCCACGGCGTGAGCGCCGAGATCGCCGACGGCGAGTTCATCGTCATCGTCGGGCCCAGCGGCTGCGGCAAGAGCACGCTGCTGCGCATGGTGGCCGGCCTGGAAGAGATCACCGGCGGCGAGATCGACATCAGCGGCCGCGTCGTCAATCGGCTCGAACCGGCCGAACGTGACATCGCGATGGTGTTCCAGAACTACGCGCTGTACCCGCACATGAGCGTGTACGACAACATGGCCTACGGCCTGAAGATCGCCAAGGTGCCCAAGGCCGAAATCGAGGAGCGCGTACAGAAGGCGGCCAAGATCCTGGAACTCGGCGGGCTGCTCGACCGCAAGCCGCGGCAACTTTCCGGCGGCCAGCGTCAACGCGTGGCCATGGGGCGCGCCATCGTGCGCCAGCCGCAGGTCTTCCTGTTCGACGAACCGCTGTCCAACCTGGACGCCAAGCTGCGCGCGCAAACGCGTCTGGAGATCCAGAAGCTGCACCGCGAACTCGGCGTGACCTCGCTGTTCGTCACCCACGACCAGGTCGAGGCGATGACGCTGGGCCAACGGCTGATCGTGATGAACGCTGGCCGCATCGAGCAGATCGGCACACCCGAGGCGGTGTACACGCAGCCGGCCACCACGTTCGTCGCCGGGTTCATCGGCTCGCCGCCGATGAACCTGCTGCGCGGCAGAGGCGACGGTGTGGCGTTCGCGGTCGACGGCGCGACGTTGACGCTGCCGGCGCCAGCGCCGCGGGCGGGCGACGCGCTGATCGGCCTGCGGCCGGAACACGCCGAGTTGCACGGCAGCGTCAACGGCTGGCCGCTGCACGTCGAGATGATCGAGATGCTCGGTGCCGAGCGACTGGTGCACGGCCGCATCGGCGCGCTGCCCTTCACCGTGCGCCAGGACTCCACGCTGGCGCCGCCGAAGATCGGCGAGGTCGCACCGCTGCACGTCGCGCGCGAGCATCTGCATTGGTTCGACGCGGCGACGCAACGTCGGCTGTGAGCAATCGCCGGGCCGCCCCAAGATTGCGCATCCCCCTCGGGGCGACGGCGCCTCGCGCCAAGGGGGTCGATTGACGATGGCGCCGTGGCCCTTCCCGCTGTGGATCGCGCACCGCGGCGCCGGCAAGCTGGCACCTGAGAACACGCTGGCCGCCTTTCGCCTCGGGGCTTCGCACGGCTACAGCGCGTTCGAATGCGACGTCAAGCTCAGCGCCGACGGCGTGCCGTTCCTGCTGCATGATGACACGCTCGATCGCACCAGCAGCGGCAGCGGCCTCGCCGGCGAGCGCAATTGGGCCGAGCTGGCGCGCCTTGACGCGGGCAGCTGGCACAGCGCGGCGTTCGCGGGCGAGCCGATCGCCAGCTTCGAAGCGATCGCGGCCTATTGCGTCAGCAACGGATTCGCGCTCGACCTCGAGATCAAACCGAGCCCGGGCGCCGAGCTGGCGACCGGGCGCGCCGTCGGCCACTGGGTGCACAAGCTGTGGCGCGGCCATTGGCCATTGCTGAGTTCGTTCAAGACCGAGGCGCTGGCCGGTGCCCGCGACTCGGCGCCCGATCTGCCGCGCGCGCTGCTGCTGGACACCTTGTGGCCGGGCTGCATGGACATGGCAGCGTCGCTTGGCTGCGTGGCGATCATCACCAACCACCAGGTGATGGATGCCACGCAGTTGCAGCGGATCCACGCCGGTGGGCGGCGCGCACTCGTCTACACCGTCAACGACGCGGTGCGGGCGCGTGAATTGATCGCGCTGGGCATCGACGGCATCGTCACCGACGCGGTCGATCTTCTTTCGCCGCGCGCGAAGGCAATGCCCTGAGCGATCGCGGCGGCGCTGGCGCAGCCACCGCCGGCTCCTCGACGCCACGCACGCGCGAATACACCGCGGTGTCGCGCGGTTGCCCGTGCACGTCCAACGAGTCCTGCCGCAACGCCCCTTCGAACGTGAAGCCGCAGCGCTCGGCCACGGCGCGGCTCTTGTGGTTGCTGCTCGTCATGCGCACCTCGACCCGCCGCGCGCCCAGGGTGTCGAAGGCAAACCGCGTCAGTGTGCGCACGGCCTCGGTGATGAGGCCGCGCCCCTGTTCGCCGCTGCGGCGCCAATAGCCGACCTCGAAACGCGGCACGCTCCAGTCCATGCGGTGCAGCCCGGTGCCGCCGAGCAACCGGCCAAAGCCGCCGTCGGCGGCGCGCGCGAAGATCAGCAGCGGCAGGTCGTCGCGGCGCGCGAATCGCGCCGCCATGCGGCGGCACTCGAGCTCCGATTCCTGCAGGGTCGGCGCCTTTTGCGCCCACGGCATCCAGGGCTTCAACTCGCCGAGCGACTGCACGATGGCCTCGTTGACCGCCGGCCCGTCGCCGGCGCGCGGCGCCCGCAGCCATAGGCGCTCGCTGCCGATCGACTCGGGCAGGTCGATCAGCAGCGGGTCGACGGCGGCCATCACGCGCTCTCCAGCACCGGCGGCGGTGCATGCAAGGTGGCTTCGCTGCCGACCTCGTGGCTCGCCGCCGCGGGTGCGGGCAGCCGCCTGACGCCGCGGATCGTGGCCAACCCCGCAGCCGCGGCGGCAAGCAGCAGTGCACCACCGCCGGCGAACGCGAGCGCCGCACGCAGGCCCACGTGCTCGCCGAGCCAGCCACCGATCAAGGCGCCGGGCCCCGCCGGCAGCAGGATCAGCCAGCGCATCGTGCTGGTCATGCGGCCGAGCAAGGGCTCGGGCGTCACCGCCTGACGCATGGCCAGGAAGTTGATGAAGATCAGCACCGCGCCGATGCCGAAGGTGAACAGCATGAAGGCGAACGCCGCCACGCCCCAGCGATCGACCGGCGCCACCGCCAACAGCAGCCACCCGGCGCCGCACACGGCGATCGCCAACGGCAGGCTCGGCCCCGGGCCGATGCGACGGCTCAGGCGATTGCCGAACGCGCTGGCGAGCACGGTGCCCGCGCCCAGTGCGACGAAGCAGCCACCGATCTGCTGTTCGCTCAAACCCAGCACCCGCGTCGCGAACAGGATGTTGACGACCATCGCTGCCTGATGGAACAGCTGCCAGCCGCCCACCACCGCCGCCAGCGCAACCAGCAGCCGCGTGCGCGACACGAACTGCAAACCGGCGCGCAGGTCGCGCCAGAAGTGCGCGTCGGCGCGCGGCACACGGCGCTCGACCACACGCACGCCGCGCAGGATCCACGCCGACCACAGCAGCATCACGGCATCGACCAGCAACGCCACCGGCGCGCCCAACAGGCGGATCAGCAGACCGGCCAGGCCGGGGCCGACGACTTCGGCACCCGAGCTGGCGAGCGCATTCTTGGCGTGCGCCTCGACCAGGCGCTCGCGCGGCACTACCTGCGTGAGCACGATCTGCGCTGCGCTGCCGGCGGTGGTGAACACGGTGCCGAGCGCAAAGGCCACCACGTATAACCAGGGCATCGTCAGCGCACCGAGCACCCAGGCCAGCGGCACGCTGGCCACCGTGAGGGCGAGTGCAACTTCACCGCCCATGTACACCGGCAGCTTGCGCACGCGGTCGAGCCACACACCCGAGGGCAGCGAGAACAGCACGAACGGCGCGATCTCCATCGCCGTCAGCAGGCCCATCTGCGTGGGCGTGGCATGCAGCAGCACGGCGGCGGTGAGCGGCAGTGCGAGCATCGTCACCTGGCCGCCCAGCGAGCTGACCAGGATCGACGTCCACAAACGGCGATAAGTGGCGTCGCGCAGCAGGTCGTCGGCGTCGAGCCGTGCCAGCTGACGCCAGGCAACGAGCTGATTCAGGATCTTTCTCATCTTCTTCTCCGCGAGGACAGTGCGTCCTTGTGGGACGAACTGCCGCAACGTTTCTCTAGGGCGTGAGGCGAAGAAACGACCACTTCTCCCGCCGATTTCTCAGCGGGCCTCGATCGGAAGCGGTGATGCTGAGAAGGGAACTACTGCAAGGCGAACGAACCGCTCGCGTCCAGGGCGCACAGGACCGACGGATTGCCCGCCGTCCAGGTGGCGGGCCCCTTGGCCTTGGGCTCCGCCAGCTGCAACCCCACCGATGCGGCGAGGCCCACTGCCACCACGGACGCACGCACGATCAGCGTGCCACGGTCGGCGCGTCGATGTGTGTGGGTGTGCTGGATCATGGTGCCGTGCTCCCGCCAAAAGGGGTGCGCCATGCTACCAGCGCACCCAGTGGCACCGCAAGTGGGCACGCGGCGCGAGCGTTGCGCCGCGGTTACGAGCGGTAGTCGGCGTTGATGCTGACGTAGTCGTGCGAGAGGTCGCAGGTCCAGACTTCGCCGGTCGCGGTGCCGCGGTGCAGATGCACGCGCACGGTGATCTCGGGCTGCTTCATCACGCGTTGGCCCTGCGCCTCCACGTACTGCGGGTGGCGGCTGCCGCGCTGGGCGATGTGCACGTCGTCGAGATAGAGGTCGATCAGGTCGGGGTCGAGGTCGGCGATGCCCGCGTAGCCCACCGCGGCGAGGATGCGGCCGAGGTTGGGGTCGCTCGCGAAGAATGCCGTCTTCACCAGCGGCGAATGCGCGATCGCATAGGCCACGCGGCGGCATTCCTGCGCGTCGCGCCCACCCTCGATGCGCACGGTGATGAACTTGGTCGCACCTTCGCCGTCGCGCACGATCGCCTGCGCCAGTGACGTCGACACGGCGATCACCGCGTCGCGCAACGCCTGGCCATCGGCGCTCGCCTGCGAATCGATGCGCGCATGGCCGGCACGCTGCGTGGCCATCAGGATGAACGAGTCGTTGGTCGACGTGTCGCCGTCGACGGTGATACGGTTGAAGCTCGCGTCGGCCGCGTCGTTCAACAGCCCTTGCAACAGCGCCGGTGCGATCACCGCGTCGGTGGCCACGAAGCCGAGCATCGTGGCCATGTCGGGGCGGATCATGCCCGCGCCCTTGGCGATGCCCGTCACGTGCACGGCACGGCCGCCGATCGTGATGCGCCGCGAGGCCGCCTTGGGCACCGTGTCGGTGGTCATGATGCCCTCGGCAGCATCGAGCCACCCTGGGCTCGCGAGCGCGTGCACCGCTGCGGGCAGGCCGGCCTCGACGCGCTCGACCGGCAGCGGCTCCATGATCACGCCGGTCGAGAACGGCAGCACCTGTTGTGCCTTCACGGCCAACAGCTTGGCCAACGCGTCGCAACAGCGTCGAGCCCGGGCCAGACCTTCGGCTCCGGTCCCAGCGTTGGCGTTGCCGGTGTTGATCAGCAGCGCGCGAATGCCGGAACCAGCGGCCAGGTGCTCGCGGCACAGCTGCACCGGCGCCGCACAAAACCGATTGCGCGTGAAGACCCCCGCGACCGCGGCGCCTTCGTCGAGCGAGAACACCACCAGGTCCCTGCGATTGGCCTTGCGGATGCCGGCCATCGCCACGCCGATGCGTACGCCGGCCACCGCATGCAGGTCGCTGGCGCGTGGCGCTGTGAGGTTGACGGCCATCGCGCTTTCAGGCGAGCTTGCCGTGGCAGTGCTTGTACTTCTTGCCGCTGCCGCACGGGCACGGATCGTTGCGGCCGACCTTGGGCACGGCGAGCACCTGGGTCTCGCGGTCGGCCTCTTCGGAGACGCTGCCATCCTCGTTGGGATGGGTGTAGGTCACGTTGCCGACATGGCTGGCGCGCTCCTCGATCGCCTGCGCCGCCTCGCTCACCTGCTCCTGCGACTGGATGCGTACGGTCATCAGCAGGCGGGTGACCTCGAGCTTGACCAGGTCGAGCAACTGCGCGAACAGCTCGAACGCCTCGCGCTTGTATTCCTGCTTCGGGTTCTTCTGCGCATAGCCGCGCAGGTGGATGCCCTGGCGCAGGTAGTCCAGCGCCGCCAGGTGCTCGCGCCAGTGCGAATCGATCGACTGCAGCAGCACCATGCGCATGAACGGGTTGAACTGATCCTCGCCGACCTGCGCCACCTTGCCGGCGAACATCGCGTCGGCCGCGGCGACGACGCGCTCCACGATGTCCTCGTCGGTGATGGTGTCGCTCTTGGCGACCTCGGCCCGAAGGTCGACTTCGAGCTGCCATTCGTCGCGCAGCACGGTTTCCAGGCCGGCCAAGTCCCACTGCTCCTCGACGCTCTCGACGGGCACGTAGGTGCGCACGACGTCGGTCATCGCGCTCTTGCGCAGGTTGGCGATCTGGTCGGCCACCGAGCTCGATTCGAGGATCTCGTTGCGCTGCTGGTAGATGACCTTGCGCTGGTCGTTGGCGACGTCGTCATACTCCAGCAGCTGCTTGCGGATGTCGAAGTTGCGCGCCTCGACCTTGCGCTGAGCGTTCTCGATCGAGCGGTTGACGATGCCGGCCTCGATGGCCTCGCCCTCGGGCATCTTCAACCGGTCCATGATCGCCTTGACGCGATCGCCGGCGAAGATGCGCATCAGCGGGTCTTCGAGCGACAGATAGAAGCGCGACTGACCGGGGTCGCCCTGGCGGCCCGAGCGGCCACGCAGCTGGTTGTCGATGCGCCGGCTCTCGTGGCGTTCGGTGGCGATGATGCGCAGGCCGCCCTCGGCCTTGACCTTCTCGTGCAGGCCCTGCCACTCGTCCTGCAGCTTGCGGATGCGGGTGGCCTTCTCGTCGGCGGCCACCGCTTCGTCGGCCTCGAGGAACTGCACCTGCTTCTCGACGTTACCGCCGAGCACGATGTCGGTGCCGCGACCGGCCATGTTGGTGGCGATCGTAACCACGCCAGGCCGACCGGCCTGCGCCACGATCTCGGCCTCCTTGGCGTGCTGCTTGGCGTTGAGCACCTGGTGCGGCAGCTTGGCCTTGCCGAGCAGGTCGGCGATCAGCTCGGAGTTCTCGATCGACGTGGTGCCCACCAGCGTCGGCTGGCCGCGCGTGTGGCAGTCGCGGATGTCTTCGACCACCGCGTTGTACTTCTCACGCGCCGTCTTGTAGATCAGGTCGAGCTCGTCCTTGCGGATGGTCGGCTTGTTGGGCGGGATCACGACCGTCTCGAGGCCGTAGATCTCCTGGAACTCGTAGGCCTCGGTGTCGGCGGTGCCGGTCATGCCGGCGAGCTTGCCGTACATGCGGAAGTAGTTCTGGAAGGTGATCGAGGCCAGCGTCTGGTTCTCGCTCTGGATCGCCACCCGCTCCTTGGCCTCCACCGCCTGGTGCAGGCCATCGCTCCAGCGCCGGCCCGTCATCAGGCGGCCGGTGAACTCGTCGACGATGATGATCTCGCCGTTCTGCGACACGTAGTGCTGATCGCGGTGGAACAGGTGGTGCGCGCGCAAGGCCGCGTACACGTGGTGCATCAGCGTGATGTTGCCCGGGTCGTACAGGCTCGCGCCCTCGAGCAGCAGACCGGCCTTGGACAGCAGCTTCTCGGCGTTCTCGTGGCCGTCTTCGGTGAGGTAGATCTGGCGGCTCTTCTCGTCGACCGTGAAGTCGCCCGGGTCGATCACGCCCTCGCCGGTGCGCAGGTCGAGCTCGCCGATCTGCTTCTTCAGCTGCGGCACGATGGCGTCGATGCGCACGTACATCTCGGTGTGATCTTCGGCCTGGCCGCTGATGATCAGCGGCGTGCGCGCCTCGTCGATCAGGATCGAATCGACCTCGTCGACGATCGCGTAGTTCAGCCCACGCGCCACGCGATCGGCGACCTCGTAGACCATGTTGTCGCGCAGGTAGTCGAAGCCGAACTCGTTGTTGGTGCCGTAGGTCACGTCGGCCGCGAACGCGGCCTGTTTCTCCTCGCGACTCATGCCGGGCACGTTGACGCCCACCGTGAGGCCGAGAAAGTTGTAGAGCCGCCCCATCCATTCGGCGTCGCGGCGCGCCAGGTAGTCGTTGACGGTGACCACGTGCACACCCTTGCCGCCGAGCGCATTGAGGTACACCGGCAGGGTGGCCACCAGCGTCTTGCCCTCGCCGGTGCGCATCTCGGCGATCTTGCCCTGGTGCAGCGCGATGCCACCGATCAGCTGCACGTCGAAGTGGCGCATCTTGAGCGCGCGCTTGCCGGCTTCGCGAACCACTGCAAAAGCCTCGGGCAGCACGTCGTCGAGTGCGGCACCTTGACTCAGGCGCTGCCGGAATTCATCGGTCTTGGCGCGCAGCGCGCCATCATCGAGCCGTTCGAAGCCGCTTTCGAACACGTTGATGCGCTCGACGACGCGCCCGTACTGTTTGAGCAGGCGCTCGTTGCGGCTGCCGAATATCGAAGTGAGGATCTTGGGCAACATGCGGGGCTTGGGGGATGGCCTTGTGCGGGCGCCGCTTGGGGCCGCTTCGCACCGCGCGGGCCGACGGCGCGTCGAATGAAACCAGCGGCCCGAGCCGGGCCGCAGAGGATGTCGCAAAAAACGAGGCAGTTTAGCAGCGGCTGCAGTGCTGCGTCGCCGGCATGGTGGGCACGCCCACCCGCGCTCAGGGCGCGCTGTCGGTGCTGGCCTCAGCGGGCGACGCGAGCCGGGTCGGTGCCGGCATGGGTGCGGGCGAGGCCGCTGCCGGCGACGCGCCCACGCTGACGGCGCTGTATTCCTGCGCTGGCGCCGCCGTGGCCCAAGCGGTGGGGGGCGCCGTCTCGGGGCCCGCGCTGCGCCGCCGTGGTGCGCGCGTTTTGCTCGACGAGGTCGAGACGTCGGCGACCATGGTCGGTGCGGTCACCTGACCGGCCAGGAAGCGCGCCGGATTCTGCTGCACGCCGGCCAACAGCACCTCGAAGTGCAGGTGCGGGCCGGTCGAGCGGCCCGAGGTGCCGACCTCCGCGATCTTCTGGCCTCGCTTGACCATCATGCCCACTTTGACCAACAGCTTCGAGGCATGCGCGTAACGCGTGATCAGCGAATTGCCGTGATCGATCTCGATCATGTTGCCGTAGGCCGGGTGCACCTCGCTGACCACCACCATGCCGCCAGCGGCGGCATGGATCGCCGTACCGACGTCGGACGGGAAATCCAGCCCGGTGTGCAACGCCGCACGTCCGGTGATCGGATCGATGCGAAAACCGAAGCCCGAGCCCACCGGCCCGTCGACCGGATGGCTGCTGGGCACCAGCAGCGCCTGCAGCCGGGTTTCGAACAGGCGCGACTCGACCAGCGTGAAAACATCGGTGCCGATGTCGGCGCGCTCGTCGAGTCGATCGATCGCCTCGTTGAGTTGCACCACCGTGGGCTGGGCCAGCGGCACGAACGGCCCGCCCTGGCCGCCCTTGGCGCGCGCGGGCAGCGCTTTCAGGTCATCGGTCTTGACGCCGGCCATGCCCGTGACCCGCTCGCTCAACGCTTCGAGCTTCACCAGCTTGGCCTGCATTTCGCCGACGCGCAGAGCGATGGCATCGAGGTTCTCGCGCATGTAGCGTTCGCGCTGCGCGATCTCGTCGCGCACGATCGGCTTGACGAGCTGGCTCACCACCGGCCAGCCTTCGCGTGCCGCGGTCAGGAAGATGAAGTGGTAGACCGCACCCGAGATCATCATCAACACGCCGGTCAGCAACACTGCGGCCAGCCCGACCTGCCAGCGCCTGAAGTGCAGCGCTCGCGTTCGCACGAGACTCGAGTCGGTGATCAGAATCTGCATCGCTACACTCCTTGCCATGCCCGTCCACGTGCAACCGGCAGTGCCGCTGGCCGACGCGCTGCAAGGCAGCGAACCGCTGGCGCGTCTGGCCGAGCGGCTGAAAGAATCGAAACGGCGCTTCGAATGCATCGAAGCCCTGTTGCCTGGGTCGCTGGCCGCCCAGGCCCGCCCGGGCCCGGTGGACGCTCACGGCTGGACTTTACTGGCGGGCAACCCCGCCGTGGCAGCCAAATTGCGTCAACTCGTGCCGCTACTGCAGGCGCGCCTGCTGGACCGCGGCTTCTGCACTGTGCCGATCAAGGTCAAGGTGCAGCCGCCTACGTGACCTGCGCCACGCTCGGCTGTCCTCAGCAGTTCAGTGAAGGTTGGGAGTGTATTTGGCGGCGCCGTGACGGACACTCCGGCGTGTGAAGCGTCGAACCCTCCTGATTGCGGCAGCCATGGCCGGCGAAAGCGGCATCGGCCTCATCGGTTGTGGCGGTGGTGGTTCGGGCAGTGACGCCAGCCCGGCCGCCGGGTCCCAGGACAGCTGGGCCATCGCCCCGCTGACGTTGTCGATCGGCGATGCCGCCATCGTCTATCAACTCAGCGCGACATTGCCGCCCGACGTCAGGAGAGGTGGCACCTTCGCGGTCGATCCGACGGGCAAGCCGCTACCAGCCGGCGTGGCGCTTTCGTCTGACGGTGTCCTATCACTGACCAGCGCCGCCGTGCCGGGTGGTGCCGCAGGGGTTGTCTTTTCCTACGTCGAGCCAGCTTGAACAGGCAGACGTGCGCGCGCTTCGGCTCAAGTGCCTGGTAGCGCATACCCGCCGGGGTGCGCAATCGGGTTGTTGCTGGCGATGATTTCGGCGTAGTCCAACCAGGTGGTGGGCTGGCTGGCGCCCCCTGCATTGGTGTTTCCGGTGATGAACGGCGTGAGCTGAAAGCCAGGATAGCCCGTCGATCCTCGGCCCATGTTGAGCGCACCCAGGCTCCACGTCGCCGTGTCGCCGAGCAGCTTGGGGGCTTGGCCGTACTTCGAGGCCCAGAACCGCACGCGGTTGCCGGCACCGTTGATGTGGAAGGTGATCACGACCCATTCACTGCGCGCCCAGATCACGCCGCTCTGTGCCGACGCAGCGTTTGGCCAACCGGAATCCGCGAGGCTGGAAGCACCGGTGACGCTGCTAAAAGGGATGCTCGGCTTGTCGCTGTTCATCGGTCCATAGCGCTTGCGGAAGTCGTCCATGGACGTGGTGGATGACGGGCTCCCTGCGTCGATGCCGGGTTGATTGCGGTAGTCCGGTGATCCCTGCGGCGTGTTGATGCCGGTCTGGATCAGCTGCGATCCGTGCGACGGCGTGAAACCGATGTAGGACGCCACGAAGCCACGCATGTGATCGTTGGTCAACACGACTTCACCCGATGTCGAGGTTCGATCATGGCCATCGACCACCAACACCTTGGGTGAGGCCATCTCGTCGCCCGCGGTCTTGAAGGGGAAATCAAACTCCCGATCGCCGCGCACGATCACCTGAAAGTAGAAGTTGTCGTGCGCAATGCCAACCCAGCCATAGCCGGCGGGGTTGTTGTCGAACGTGTAGTGCCATGAGTAGCCCGACGTGCCGGAATTCGCTGGATAGTTGATGCGCAAATACTTGGCCGACAGCCCGCCCGCGTTGATCGAGTAGATCGACGGGTCCGGCCGACCGCCGGAGAGCTGCGACGCGGCGTAGAAGTGCGAGCTCGGCGACACCGTAGATGCCGCGTTGAGGTCCGCATAGTTGAAGTTCTCTTTGAAGAACACGCCGGCAGCCGTCGATCGCGCCGTCCAATCGGCAGCCGCACCAGGCGGTGCCGGCGCAGGGGATGGGCTCGGCGTCGGAGCCGGGGCGGGCGCAGGAGCCGGGGCTGGTGCCGGGGTCGGCGAAGGCGAAGGCGAAGGAGTCGGCGTCGGGCTGGGCGTGGGCGACGGCGCAGGCGACGGCCCTCCGGCAGCGGGGCTGGCGCTGTCCGTACCGCCTCCGCAACCGGCGATGGCAGCGACGCAGCCGAACAGGCCGAACACGAGAGCCCGCCGGTGTGTCAGTGCGTTTGTCGAACGGTCGAGCCCGACAAGAACCGGTAGCGGTGTTGTTGGAATCATGGAATCCGTCAAGGCGATCTGCTCCATCTGGGCACGCGCGAGGGCATCAGCCCTGCTCACGCGCGCCTCACGTCAAAGTCCCGGGAGCCATCCCGGGGAGAGTTCCGCATTGTTCTCGACGCATAGGCCAGTAACAGAAAAAGTCGCATCCGCTTACGAGTGGCGCTTTGTTCATAGAAGAGTTACATCGATCTGCCAGCGACTCGTGACACCCCGCATACTGCGACGACGACCCGACGAGGCTCGCGTGCGCATGTGCGGGGCGCCGCCTGGTGCCGACTATCTGACTCGAACAGATGACCTACCGCTTACAAGGCGGTTGCTCTACCAACTGAGCTAAGTCGGCACGCGGGCGCGATTGTAGGCGGCGCCTGCGCACGTCCAAGGCGCGGCGCGCGGTGTGGGCACGCGCCAGCGACGCCTATTTCACGCGCTTGAGCGAAGGCCGGCCGCTGGGCGCAGCCGGTGGATCAGGTGGCGCCGGCTCGCCTGCCGCGTTGGGTTCATTGGCCTGTGATCGCGGCACGATCGTGGGTGCGGCGGGCGCATCGTCGCTCGATGCCAGGCGCAGACCCCGGACAGTGTCGGGACGCGCCTCGATGGGAGTAGCCTGCTGTTCGCCGCCGTCGGCATGCGGCGCCGGGAACGCCATGCCCTGGCCGTTCTCGCGTGCATAGATCGCCACCACATGATCGACAGGCACCACGATGTCGCGCGCGACGCCGCCGAAACGGGCCTTGAACTCGATGGTGTCGTTGCCCAGTCGCAGGCCACTGGTGGCCTCGAAACCGATGTTGAGCACGATCTCGCTGTTCTTCACGTACTCCACCGGCACCTGCACCGTGCGATCGACGAACACCGCCACGTAGGGCGTGAAGCCGTTGTCGGTGCACCAATCGTGCAGCGCGCGGATCAGGTAGGGTCGCGTCGAGCTGCCCTGGCCTTCACCGCTGGCGGGAGTGGTCGCCATGTCCTTAGCCCTGCCAAGCGGGCGCCGCGGATCCGGCTTTGCCGGGCCGCTGGCGCCGCCCCCTCGAGGGGGAGCGGCGAAGCCGCTTCGGGGGGGAGCCCATTTACTTGCGCATCACCTTTTCCGACGGCGTCAGCGCTTCGATGTAGGCTGGGCGCGAGAAAATGCGCTCGGCGTACTTGAGCAGCGGCGCCGCGTTCTTGGACATGTCGATGCCGTAGAAATCGAGCCGCCACAGCAGCGGCGCAATCGCCACGTCGAGCATCGAGAAGTCGTCGCCGAGCATGTACTTGTTCTTCAGGAAAATCGGCGCCAACTGGGTCAGGCGGTCGCGGATCTGCGAGCGCGCACGCTCGAGCTGCTTGTCGGTGGGCTTGATGCCGCGGTTTTCCAGCACGTTGACGTGCGCGAACAACTCCTTCTCGAAATTGAGCAGGAATAGGCGCACCCGCGCGCGCGCCACCGGGTCTCCAGGCATCAACTGCGGATGCGGGAAGCGCTCGTCGATGTACTCGTTGATGATGTGCGACTCGTACAGGATCAGATCGCGCTCGACCAGGATCGGCACCTCGTTGTACGGGTTCATCAGCGCGATGTCTTCCGGCTTGGCGAACAGGTCGACGTCGCGGATTTCGAAATCCATGCCCTTCTCGAACAGCACGAAGCGGCAGCGGTGCGAGTAGGGGCAAGTGGTTCCGGAATAAAGCACCATCATGGCGGAGGGACTCCCGAAGGCGAAACTTCTAACGACGACGCGCTGGCGGGCGGCCCCGCGCGCTGCGCGAACTGTGCCGGCGCCTTCAGGTGGCGCCGCGCGCGCTTGTCACTTCACGTCTTTCCAGTACGCGGCGTTCATGCGCCAAGCGACGACGGTGAACAAGCCGAGGAACAACAGCACCCACACGCCGATGCGCACCCGCTGGTTCTGCGCGGGCTCTGCCATCCATTGCAGATACGCCACGAGATCGGC
>Ga0326726_10000296_pt1 | contig 47414 bp, 45 predicted proteins | sample MHFenrmetagenome_2_FD_207603 | JGI IMG/M metagenome (GOLD analysis project Ga0326726, IMG submission 207603) | Lab enriched peat soil microbial communities from Michigan Hollow, Ithaca, NY, United States - MHF15MN | ecosystem: Environmental > Terrestrial > Soil > Wetlands > Peat | place: USA... | reverse complement strand
CTACGTCAGGTACCGCACTAGCGACGGTACGCTGCGAGAGGCACTTGGGTCGCTGCAGGGTATTGTGGGCGTCCGGTGTCCCGATATTGTTCAGTGGCAAAACGTTTGGTCGCTCAAGGCTTCGGATGGTGGACTGCTGCTCTACAAGGGCAAGCGCAGCCCACAAGAGGTCGCGCAGTCGCCCTGTGAAGCGACAGCGACTGCGGACGCTGTACTGCGCTTGAAGGTACGTGCGTTCCTTAACGACAGTGGTGTTCCCGTCCCAACGGACGCGAGCTCCATCGTGCAAGTGCCTATCGCGTCACTGGATCAGTTCGTCTCCGCCTCCAGGCCCTACCGGAAGCAACTATGAGTCCCATTTGATACGCGGCCAGCGGCTCATGAAGGTAGTACTGAATCGACAGATAGGGGCCTGGCTAGGAGCGGCTTCGGTCGGTGAACGAGCCGTTGCCTCTCCGGGTACCTGCGGCCTCGATGTCAGCCAACGAAGGTTTCGCCGACGCGAATTCATCGCGACCATCGCTGGTGCGGCAGCGTGGGCGCGCCGTGGACGCGTTCAAGCACAAGCACGCTCCTTCGATGATCTTCTCAAGGCGCTTCAAACTGACGCGGAACTCGTTGATGCGATGCGCACAAAGAGCAGCGATGCAACGGAAGTCGGCTTGGAGCGTGCACCGCTACGAGCACCGAAATCCAATACGCCCATCTCGCAGCGAGCATCGGAACTGATCGTGGCTTGCGAGGTCTCCGGGAAGGCGCTCTACGAGGCGCGGTATCGTTCGCCGACCTGGCCGCGCGGCCAGTCTGGCATCACGATCGGCATCGGCTATGACATCGGGTATGTGACACCTCAGCAATTGGGGGGTGATTGGACAGCGTATGTCGCTGCGCAAGCGATTGAACTTCTCGCGGAGGCTTGCGGCGTAACGGGCTTGCGGGCAAACGCAGTCCTCGCACAGTTGCAAGGCCACGTTGACATCGGATGGAGTACCGCGCTTCGCCAGTTCGAGCAAGAACTGCGTCCGCGGTACGTTGGTGAGACAGAGAAAGCGCTTCCGAACTCCGAAAGGCTCAACGCTGACTGCTTGGGCGCTCTTGTCTCGATCGTCTACAACCGCGGCGCCTCGTTTGGTATTGAGGGTGATCGCTACAAGGAAATGCGTGCGATCAAAGCGCATATGGCGCAGCGGGCCTTTGACAGGATTCCAGCGGAGATCAGAGCGATGGAGCATCTGTGGCGTGACGACCCAAGCATGAGGGGAGTTGTACTCAGACGCGAGGCAGAGGCAGCACTTTTCGAGATTGGAATGAAGGCCATGCGGCCCTGAGAGTGTGGCAGCGCAATGAATCGGAAACCATGAACTGCTGTAGTCCGTCGGCGCGCGGTGCTGCCGTTCTGGTTCTTGCGCTGCGAATAGCTTCAGCTTCGGCTGATCCACATCCGCTTGAGTCGCAGGGCAGCCGTCCAATCAATGACTACGAATCCATCAACGCTGAAGGGCAGACGTCCCTATTCCGCATGGCGTCGACGACCGTCGGTCAAATACTTCTGAAAGACGCCGACGATCAGGAAGTAGCCCAATGCACGGGAATACTCATCAGCCCCCGGCACATCCTCACTGCGCGACATTGCTTCGAGGACATAGACGAAGTAACCAAGACCGTCACTTGGGTCAAGCCGAAAGCAATCGCGTTCATGCTTGATCATCTGACCTACGAGGGTGGATTCCGAATCGATGTCGAGCCTGTTCCTCAAAGCAAGGAGGACAAGCCACTTGACTTCTTAGTATTGCAGACGCGAGCCGAAGTCGATCTCAAAGGTAGACACGTGCCGGAAGCAGGGGCAGACCCCGGGGTCAAGGACAATCTCTACGTCATTCACCATCCGTTCGGACGCGCACTCACGCTCTCTCGTCGAAATTGCCGCGTGGCGGACGCGGCGGTGATCGATGGCACGTTCGGGCACACATGTGAGACCGAACCCGTCAGTTCAGGGGCCCCGATTCTTGACTTCTCGTTTCGGCTTGTGGGCATCCATTTGGCTGGAGGCAAAACCGATGAGCCAGGAACCTACAACGTTGGTTTGCTGCTTTCCGCGATCAACGGAAAGAACAGCCAAGTTCGCAAGGACCTCGAAACCTACGGTCGCGCGATATTGGCCGCACCTGCTTCTCCTGCTCCGGTCGCCAGAGCCACCTACGCACTACCAGACAACACTCAATTCAAAGTGAATGCTTTGAGCTGGACCATGAGCACGGGCGCACCGGCTGGGCAACAGATTCGTGGGCTCGTGCCTCAGGGAGCAAATGAAACCGAGTACGTCCTATGGGATCCCATAGAAGATCAGCTGTTTCGCATCCCGAAGGGCGGGGGCCCGGTTCGGCGGAAGGTACAGGCCGATGCCGTGTGGCAGATCATCGGAATCGCGGAGAAGCGATAGGAGCGCAAATGTTCATAACCATGCGGGCGCTGCGGCGTTGCGCCCCAGTCGTCTTAGCCTGCGCTTTCGCGTTTGCCAGTCTGTTTCCCGGCCCGCTTCACGCGGAAACGTACGTGTTCAACAAGAACATCGAAATCTCGGATCTTCCCAAAGGCCTGGAGCGAAGGATTCCCACTGGCGCGTCCGCGGAAGAGATCGGTGCACTATTGCGAGGGCAGGCGTCGTTGACGCTTGATGGTGCCGTTTTGAATGTCACCCCGCCGCGGGCTGGCTCGAGTCGTTCGCTGGCCGTGCAGAAGCTTGAGTTGCGCAATGGTGCGAGCATCGTTACCAACGGAGTCAACCTTGAAATCTATGCGCAGACGATTCAATCAAATGGAGGTGCGATCGTTTCCTTTACCGCTCAGGGCAAGTCAGTAGCTGGCATACCCCCGCCTGGAAGCAGTGGCGCTTCCGGCCTGTCCGCGGGGACCGTCGTGCTATTTGGGAAGCTGCAAGGATCGGACGTTCTCGTCGTCTCACTTCCGGGACAAGACGGGCAGTCAGGTGGAGTCGGACTCAAAGGGCCGACCGGCGCGCAAGGCCCAAACGGCAGCAACGGTTCAGATCATCTCTTTGACTGCGCACGAGGCGGTGGAAACGGCGGCAACGGTGCACGCGGCGGCGACGGCGGACGAGGAGGCACCGGAGGATCGGGCGGAAGCGGGGGGCGATTGATCTTGCGCGGAGAGATTGCCGGACAGCGCTTGCAGGTGGATTTTTCGGCAGACGGTGGGCGGAAAGGGACGGGTGGAGTTGGAGGGCCTGGAGGCGACGGTGGAGCAGGAGGCCGAGGAGGCAGTGGAACCGTGTACTGCCGAGGCGGTTCCAATGGAAATTCAGGGCCGCCAGGTCAAGAGGGAGAGGCGGGTGTCTCGGGTGTGGACGGCGATCGTGGCGCAATCGTCGCTGACTGAGACACCTGGCGGTGAATTGCTCGCATCCACGCTGGAGCGCTGCTCCCCGCCGCGGATTCTTCGTTTCCGAACTTAGTTCGTTCGATGGTGGTGTAAGCAGCTAAGACCAAGGCGACTTCTGAACTTTGCGAGCAGGTCCAGTTGAGTTCCCTTCCTCTAGCGCCAGTTCTGAAGTTATTTGTGCGCAACCAATACGCGCGCAGGTGTTGTGCGCTGAAACATCGTCGTTGACCGGAGAACACGGTCTGGGGGAAAGACCCCGAGCGGCCCTTTGCATGAAGGTCAGTGAACGGTGACCGGAACAGCCGGTCGGGTTCCATCACGCCCGACGGTGTCAGTCCCTGAACGACGAGGTTGATGAACTCAATTTGTTCGGCAAACGCGCCGGGTCCTGCTGGTTGTAGACGTCAACGATTTCGCGTGGGTCATGGGTCAGCCACGTGCTTGACTTTCGCCGTCAACAAGCAGAGCGACCGTTCGACGCGCAAGAGGCGCCACGACCAATACGACAGGGAAGGCGACAAGCCACGCTGTCAACCACGCGCTGCTCCACAGTCCTACGAAACCTGTACCGGGGCCGGCGGCCCGATACGTTGCGATGCCGGAAACGAGCAGTGACATCAGGCCCGAGAGAATCAGGCCAAACAGCGCGGGGGCATACTTCTTCGAAAACATGTTGGTCAGGCCTCCGCAACGCTGTCGGCGTGTTCCGAGGCAAAGACTCGAACAAGGGTTCTCGCAAAGTTCTTGCCGAACAGCCGCGCGGTCTTGACATCGCCTGGCGCAAAAGAGTCCGCCGGCGAAGCGTGCCCCGCCTGAGCCATCAAACCCGACCAAGAGCCCAGCCGATTGGCTGCCTCCTCGTACGGCATACCGCTGTGCTGCTCGGGCAGGATGGGGTTGCCGACCCACAGCATGCCGTGCTGCATGCAGAAGACGAACATCGACATGAGCGTGGACTGTTTGTCGCCCGCAGGCAGTGACGACACGGTGAAGCCAGCGGCGAGCTTGCCCGTGAGCTGCTGCGTGCGCCACAGTCGTCCAGTGGAATCCATGAACGACTTGAAGGGGCCGGAGACCCCGCCCAGGTAGGTCGGCGAGCCCAGGATGATGCCGTCGTAGCCGACGAGCTCGTCAGGCGCCTTGGCTATCTCATCGGCCTTGAGCCGATGGACCTCGACGTCGTCGACGGCCCGCGCACCTGCGCAGACCTGGCGGGCGATGTATTCGGTGTGCCCGTGGGCACTGTGATAGACGATGGCGAGCTTTCTCATGTCGGGGACTCCGAGGTTGTTGGGGACTTCGAGCAAGCAATCGCCTTCATCGCGAAGTCTGCTCGATGAAAGGGTGGTGCACGTCCAGCCCACATCGCGTTGCGCTCATCGGCCAATCCACTCGATGAACGCAGCGGCGACGTACAGGCCCGTGCCGAACACGGCGTGGTTGACCGCGCTGCGCAGGCAGTTCTTCAGCGGTGCCGCAGTCTTGGACGCAGCGAACCCGGCGCCCATCGCCGGTTGCATCACGAACAGAGGGGCAACGACCGTGGCTGCTCCAAACGCCAACGCAGGAAGCAACGTCGGCTGCTGCGTCCACCCGAGGCCGACGAGGCCGAGCAGCAATCCCGCGTAGGCGATACCAATGACGTAGTGGGTCAGCCAGCCCAATGGAAGCTCGGCCGGGATGGGGGCAGCCTCGGCGATGGCGGTGTGCGCGAACCGGCCTCGCGGCAGATGTCCCACCCAGCGGCCGATGAGGGCGAAGCTGGACGACGGCACGCCAAGGCGAGCCAGGGCAAACAGCCAGGCGTCCATGAGTGCGGTGGCGCCGATGCCGATGAGGACAACGTGGGCAAGGTCGTGAGCCAGGAGCATGTGGGGTCCTTCGGGATTGACTGGATGAGGCTGTTGGGGCAACTATAGAAGTTGAAGTCAACTTCAAGTCAAGTGGCCATGGACATCTCCGAGGTTGCCAAGCACTCTGGCGTCCCCGCGTCGGCGCTGCGCTACTACGAGCGCAGGGGGCTCATCAGGTCACTGCAGAGTGAAGGCGCTCGGCGCAAGTTCTCACCGGCCGTGCTGGACCAACTGGCACTCATCGCCCTGGGCCAGGCAGGAGGGTTCTCACTCGACGAGATTCGCGCCATGTTCACGCCCAAGGGCGAGCCGTGCATCGACCGCAAGATGCTTTTGGCCAAGGCCGATGAGCTGGACCGGACGGTCAAGCGATTGAAGGCGATGAGCAACGGGCTTCGCCATGCAGCGGCTTGCCCAGCACGCAGTCACGCGGAGTGCCCCTCGTTCCAGAGATTGCTGAGAGCTGCGGCGTCCGGCGCACTGGAAAAAATACAGAAGCGGCTCGCTCCGCGCAAGGGTCCCTAAGGTGACGCACCAAGTGGCTGTGGTGCTGGTCGAGAAGGTTCGGCGAGGCGACACGCCCTCGCCGGTCAGCGTCGCTAGAGTGACGTGACTCCACTGGGGCCAGAAAGGACGCGGCTCTGCGGCGTCTGGAGGAAGCAACTTCATTTCCAGCGCACAGCTGCCAGCGCACTGGCGCCGGCACGACGGGGTGACGCAGGAATGGCCATCCTGTAAGGTCGCCCAATCGGCTCGCGACCGACCAGAGGGTGGCCCAGACTGCCATCCTCGGCATCGACTTGGATCGCTGACTTGCCAAACCCGCCTCTGGTTGCCCTTGCCATTTCCGGAAGCCTGCGCGCGGCCTCGATCAACTCTGCGTTCTGCCGAGCTGCGGCCAAACTTGCCGCGCCGCCGCTGCAGGTGGTTGTCTTCAGAGAACTTGGGCATCTGCCGCTGTTCAATCCGGACCTCGAAGCTGATCCGCCGGATGGCGTGGTGGCCTTTCGCGATGCCGTCGGGAAGGCCGGCGCGCTGATCATCGCAAGCCCCGAGTACGCGCATGGCATCTCTGGTGTCTTGAAGAACGCACTCGATTGGCTGGTCAGCTACGAGGGCTTCGTGAACAAACCGATCGCCCTCGTCAACGCATCCCCCAGAGCGCGGCATGCGTTCGATGCTCTTCACGAGGTCTTGCGAACCATGTCGGCCAACATCCTGTCGCAGGCCTGCGTCACTTTGCCTCTGCTCGGTTCTTGCGTGACCGAGGAGGCCATGCTGGCTTTCGGGGAGGTCAGCGAAGGCATTCGTCGGTCGCTCGCAGCCTTGACATCCGCCTTGGTGGAACAGGGCCATCCAGGTGCAACGTTTCCGGTCAACTAGGCCAGGCAGCGCAGCTCGGCTCGGGTCCCGACCAGATAGGCGGACCTGTCCTTGCCGCTGCGCGCAGGCGATCAATCGGCTGCAAGAGCCAGCGCAGGCGCGGCAGCCCGCACGACGGCAGGCCCGTTGAGTGTTGGATCGCCGCGAAGACGCTCGATGGCAAGGTCCAAGAACGCGCGGGCCTTTTTTGAGGCGTAGCGCCCCTCACGATGCAGCAGGTGCACTGGCAGAGGGGGCGCCTCGAAAGCGTCGAGCACCGTGACGAGGCGACCGTCGCGCAACGCATCGGCCACCTGGTATGACAGCAGGCGGGTCAACCCGAATCCACTGAGGGCAGCGGTGATCGCGGAGTCGTTGGTGGTCAGGGTCAGGCGCGGCGCCAACTTCACCACACGCGACTGCCCATCCTCCACAAATCGCCATTCGCGCGGCGGCTGCACCGAGGCGGCCGACACGACGCAATGAGCGGTGAGGTCGTCGGGAGACTCAGGAGTGCCGAAGCGATCGAGGTAGTCAGGTGCCGCACAAACCACCCGACGCACTCGACCCACTCGCGTGGCTTGCAGCGATGAGTCGTCCAGATCGCCAATGCGCACGGCCACGTCGATGCCTTCTTCCATGACGTTCAGGATCCGGTCCACAAACCAGCAAGACGCAGTGACGTCCGGATAGCGTTGCAGATACTCGGTCACGATCGGGGTCACGAACCTGGCGCCGAACAAGGCGGGCGCGGTCAGCGCCAGTCGCCCTCTCGGGGCGCCGTGCATGCCACTGACAGCAGCGTCCGCATCCGTCAATTCCGCCAGGATGCGCCGACAGTCGTCGGCGTAGCGCGCGCCGGCTTCGGTCACCCTGACGACGCGCGTGGTGCGTGTCAGCAAGCGAACGCTCAACTGACTTTCGAGCTCGTTGATGGCACGGGTCGCGGCTGAGGGTGAGATGCCTAGCTTGCGAGCGGCGCCGGCAAAGCCGCCAGTGTCGACCACCGCGACAAACACGTTGATGAGGTGCAGTCGATTCACTTTCTTCTCTACCCGCAATGGAGTCTTCGATTCGGCGCGGCTTCCCTCAGTGCGGCAGCTCATCGTCGCGAAACTGCATGACCGCATGCGGCGGGCCCACCTTGCGATAGAGGTGCGGATTGGTTGGTCGGCGACCGGACCCAAACCTTACACGGGCTCCCCGCGCACTCAGGAATTCACTGTGGTCAATCACGCATGAATCCGCCAAGCACTTGAGCGGTCTCAGTCAGGTGCAGAGGGCCGGTCGATTCGAAGTCGCGGGCCACACGCATGCAACGAGCCACTCTCTTCGAAAGGATATCTGTGATTCCCGTTCGCGCGATTTGTACCCTGGGCCTGATGTCGGCGGCGCTTGCCTCTCCGGCATGGGCTGAGGTCGGAAAGACACGAGAGCAGGTCCGAGCCGAATTCCAGGCGGCGCTCCTCTCGGGTGATGTCATGGCCAACGGTGAGAGTGGACTGACATTGCGAGAGCTTCGTCCCCAGAGCTATCCGAGCCCGAGCGTGGCGACCAAGAGCCGGTCGGCAGTGCTTGCCGAGCTGAAGCAGGCGCAGCTTGCGGGCGATGCGTTGGCAGCCGGCGAGCTTGCGGAACGCCTCAACGAGGTCAATCCGACCGCGTACCCGGCAAAGGTCGTGGCCCAGGGCAAGTCTCGGGCAGAGGTGAAAGCGGAGTTGCGCGAGGCCTTGCGCAACGGCGACGTCCTGGCCAGCGGAGAAGTCGCGCTGCCGCTGAATCAGTTGCACCCATCGCCGTACGCGCATCGCGCCGTCATGCGGGCTGATGCATCGATGGCTTCGGTGTCCTCTGCAATGGCGACTGCGCACTGATCGGCCAGCCAGGGCCGATCGCAATTTGCCTTTTGACCCATGGCGCGGCGCGAGCGTCGCGTCGCTGTCTCCTCCTTTTCCTGAGGGATTCTATGCATCGAACCCATCTGCAGCCGCGTGCGGCCGGCATCGCGCTCGCATCGACGTTGATCAGCCTGGCATGGCCGGCAAGCGCCGACGAGCTTCACGACCTGCAAGCGCAGGTCGAGGACCTGAGCAAGAAAGTGGCGGAACTCGAGAAGACACCGTCGACGCGAGAGCCGGCCGTCACGGCAGGAGCGACCAAGGGGTCGTTCAAGCTGCCGAATTCCGATACCTCGGTGACGCTGGGCGGCTATGTGAAGCTCGACGCCATCTACAGCGACAAGAGCGCCGGTGTCAACAGCACTGGCGACCAGGAGTACGAAGCAGGGTCGGTTCCGGTCGGTCCCGCCGCGGGCAACAACGAGCGCAACCAGATCAAACTCCATGCCCGGCAGTCGCGCTTCTTCCTCAAGACCAGCACGCCGAGTTCAGTCGGTGACCTTGGAACCTACTTGGAGTTTGACCTCTTCGGAGCGTCCGGAAACGAGTCGGTCAGCAATTCGCATGGGCTGCGAGTGAGACACGCCTATGGAACGATAGGCCATCTGCTCGCCGGTCAAACCTGGACGACCTTCTCGGATCCGGCCGCGTATCCCGAGACGCTCGATTTCGGCGGGCCGGCCGGGCAAATCTTTTCGCGTCAGGCCCAGATCCGTTGGACGGATCAGTTCAATGGCGGGCAGTGGTCGGTTGCTCTCGAAAATCCGGAGAGCGTCGTTTCGCTGCCGGACGGCACCGCGTTTCGAGCCGACGACGACCGCGTGCCGGATATTGCGGGGAACCTGAAATGGGACACCCCGCTAGGCCAGTATTCGGTGGCGGGTCTTCTGCGCCAGATCCGCGTCGACTCGGCATCGTCGCCTGCCAGTCGCACCGAAAAGTGGGGCTACGGCGTCGGCGTCAATGGCGTCATCCCCTTTGGCACCAAGGACGATGTCAGGTTGTCGCTTTACCAGGGCAATGCGCTCGGGCGCTACACGGTCGGCTTCTTCACCGATGGCATCCTCGACGCCGCCGGTGACGTGACGCTGCCCAAGCAGTGGCTGGCCGCCGTGTCGTACCGGCACTACTGGAGCAGCACGGTGCGCAGCACGTTGGCACTGTCCACGATTCACGCCAACAACGGGCCGGGCACTGCCGGCGTCGTCAACAAGGAAGCCGAGTCGGCGCACTTGAACGTCATCTGGAGCCCGGTCAGCCAAGCCAATCTCGGCATCGAATACCTGCACGCTCGCCGCCAGACGACCGATGGCTTGAGCGGCAGCCTGAATCGACTGCAAGCGTCAGCGCAGTACTTGTTTTGAACCTTAGCGTCCACCCCATGCACCACCTTCGCATAGCCAGACCGGTTCGTGATCTCGCCAAATCAGCCGACATGTACTGCCGCGGTTTTGGGTTGAGGGTCGTCGCTTCCTTTGAAGACCATGATGGATTCGATGGCGTCATGCTCGGGGCGCCAGATTCCGGCTACCACTTCGAGTTCACGCGCTGTCGAACCCATCCTGTCGAGCCGACCACAACGCCTGAAGACCTGGTGGTCTTCTACGTCCCCCTGCAAACGCAGTGGCAAGCCCTTTGCGATAGCGCGTTGGCGGCAGGCTTCAGGCCAGTGGCGTCGTTCAACCCCTATTGGGAGGCGCGCGGGAGAACATTCGAAGATGCGGACGGCTACCGCCTCGTCTTGCAGCGTGACGAGTGGCGCGCCGAGGCCCCGCGCAGCTGAGCGCAAGCAACAAGTTCGAGCGTGCGCTCGTGATGACCTTGGGTGTGCAACACCCGTCGAGATGCCTGCATGCAGATCTTTCGACCATCGTCCGACCAGGCATGACCACACGCGCAATGGACGCCGCGGCACCCGGGCTTGAAAGATCACAAATTTGTTATCTCCGCGCGAGGACTTTGGGAGCGTCGAGGCAACAGACTGCCAGCCATCGAACTTGCACGGCAACCTATATGACCGCCTTGACTGCTCCGATGAGCGCCGCGCGCGCACTGCCGATCCACCCCGGCTGGCTGCGTGCCGCGCATTGGCTGAATGCAGTGGCCGTGCTCGTGATGGTCGCCAGCGGCTGGCGCGTCTACAACGCCGCGCCGCTGTTCGCGTTTCGCTTTCCCCGCGAGATCACCTTGGGCGGCTGGCTGGGCGGGGCGCTGCAATGGCACTTCGCAGGCATGTGGCTGCTGTTCATCAATGGGCTCGTCTACCTGGCGCGCAACCTGGCGAGCGGCCGCTTCGGGCGCAAGTTCTTCCCGCTCACCGCTGGTGATCTGTGGCGCGACCTGCGCGCCGCACTGCGCGGCCGGCTCGCGCATGCCGACCCGCGCACGTACAACGGCTTGCAGCGCGCGGCCTACCTCTTCGTGATCGGCGACATCGCACTGCTGGTGGTGTCGGGTCTGGTGCTGTGGAAGTCCGTGCAGTTCCCGCTGCTGCGTGAGGCAATGGGCGGCTACGACGGGGCGCGACGGGTGCACTTCTTCGCAATGGCCGCGCTGCTGGCCTTTGTCGCCGGGCATCTGATGATGGTGGCGCTGGTGCCGCGCACCCTGATCGCGATGGTCCGCGGCCGCTGAGGAGCCCACGATGCGCATCACCAAGCAATCTCCCATTGTCGGCGTCGACGGCGAGTCCGCCGTGAAGGACGCGTTGAAGCTGCTGTCGCCGCGCGTCGAGCAGCCGGCCCGGCGCGCCTTTCTGCAACGCTCGCTGACGCTGGGCGGACTCGCGATGCTCAGTGGTTGCAGCATCACGAGCAACGCCGGCGTCGAGACCGCGCTGGAAAGCATCTCGCGCCTCAACGACCGCGTGCAGGGTTGGCTGTTCGATCCGACGCGACTCGCGCCCACTTACGCGGATTCGATGATCACGCGCCCGTTCCCGTTCAACGCCTACTACGGCGAGGACGAGATCCGCGAGGTTGACGGCGACGCCTGGCGGCTCGAAGTGGCGGGTCTGGTGTCGGACAAGCGACGCTGGACGCTGTCCGAGCTGGGCGAGCTGCCCCAGCAGGAGCAGGTCACGCGGCACATCTGCGTCGAAGGCTGGAGCGCCATCGGCAAGTGGGGCGGCGTGCCGTTCGCGCACTTCCTGAAGCGGGTCGGCGCGGACCTGAGCGCGAAGTACGTCGGCTTCAAGTGCGCAGACGATTACTACACCAGCATCGACATGGCGACCGCGCTGCATCCGCAGACGATCCTGGCGCTGAGCTACGACGGCCAAGTGCTGCCGTCGAAATACGGCTATCCGGTGAAGCTGCGCATGCCGACCAAGCTCGGTTACAAGAACCCGAAGCACATCCAGGCCGTTTTCGTCACCAACACCTACCCCGGCGGCTACTGGGAAGACCAGGGGTACAACTGGTTCGGAGGCAGCTGAGCCCGCTCGGCCGCTCTGATACATCGGCATTCCTGCCACTCACTCCACACTTTTCTACTGAGGAAGTCTCCATGAACAAGCTCTCCGCTGTGCTGCTGTCCACCTGCATGTCGCTCGCCGTCGGCAGCGCCTTCGCGCAGGACGCCATGAAGAAGGACGATATGGCCAAAGATGCGATGGCCAATGACGCCATGCACAAGGACTCGATGAAGAAGGATCACATGGCCAAGGGCGGCATGAAGAAGGACGCGATGAAGAAGGATCACATGGCGAAGGACGCGATGCACAAAGACGACGCGATGAAGAAGGACGCCATGGCCAAAGACGACATGAAGAACGACACGATGGACAAGGACCCGATGAAGAAGTGAAGCGGCCCTTCGGTGTCTGAGGCCGGCCTCGGCCTCGGCCTCGGCACTGGGATCGGAGCGCGCGACCGCGCGGAAAGGATCCAAGACGTGAGGGCAACGCGCCTGGCTCGATCAAGTACTCCGCGGCCTTGCGAGCGCCGGACTTGATGCCGACGAGCATCGCGCGCTGGCACTCCAGACACGCGCCGCGCGTCGCGCTACACGCCTTGCCAGCGTCCGGCGATGTTCTTCAGCAACTGGTTCACCGCCGCGAGCTGCCGGCTGCGCACGCCCAGCAGGCTGCTCTCGCTGTTCAGCGCCAGCGTCTGCGCGACCACGACGTTGAGGTAGCTCACCGTGCCGGCGCGGTATTGGTCCAGCGTGATCTCCAGGTTGCGCTGCGCCGCCTGAAGGGACTCCGACTGCAGCTGCGCTTCGCTGTGCAGCCGGTCCGCCAGCACGAGGTTGTCTTCCACTTCCTGAAGCGCCGTGAGCACCGTCTGGCGGTAGTTGGAGGTGGCCTGATCGGCGCTGGCGCGCGCCTGCGCGCTGGCCAGCTGGCGTTGGCCGCCGTCGAGAATCGTCAGCGCCAGCGACGGCCCGACCGACCAGAACAGGTTCGGCGCCCTCAGTAGATTGGCGAGCGTCGAATCGCGGTAGCTGGCGCTGGCCGACAGGGTGAGCGCCGGGAAGAACGCCGCGTCGGCGACGCCGATCTGTGCGTAGGCCGCCGCGACGCGGCGCTGCGCGGCCGCGATGTCGGGCCGCCGCTCGAGCAGCGTGGCCGGCAGCATCGGCGGCACCGGCAGCGGCTCGGGCAGCCTGTCGTTGCGCGCGATCGTCAGCGCCGACGGCGGCAGGCCCAGCAGCACGGCGATCGCGTGCTCGAGTTGAGAACGTTGCGCAGCCGACTCGATCGCTTGCGCCTGCGTGCTCTTGAGCTGCGTCTGCGCCAGCAACACGTCGCTGCGCGACGCGACGCCACCCTGGTAGCGAACTTGCGTCAGCTCGAGCGCGCGCTGATAGCCCGCCGCGCTGCGCTCGAGCAGCGACTGCTGGATCTCGGACGTGCGCAGCAGGAAATAGGTCTGTGCCAGGGTGGCCTGTGCCGACAGCCGCGCCGCGGCCAGATCGTCGGCGCTGGCCTGGTACCCCGCCTGCGCGCTGGCGCTGGCCTGTGCCAACTGGCCCCACAGGTCGACCTCCCAGCTCGCAGCGACCCCCAGCGAGACGCTGTTGGCCGGGTTTTGGGTGCCCGAGGCAATGGCCGATGTCGGGCCGCCGCTGCGAGTGGCCGACAGCCCGGTCGACAACGTGGGCCACAACGCGCTGCGACTGGCCTCGTAGACGGCGCGCGCACTGGCGACCCGCGCGATCGATGCCTTCAGGTTCTCGTTGCCGACCACGAGGCGGCGTTGCAAGTCATCGAGGACCGGGTCCTTGAACAGGGTCCACCAATCGTCGGGCATCGCCCCATCGGCGGCCGCGCGCTGCCAATCACCAGCCTCCTTGAACTGCGCCGCCGGCACCTCGGGCGCCGGTGGCTCGACCCGCGTGATGGCACAGGCGGCCAGCAGCAGCACGGCGGCCGTCGGCAGCAGGGCTAACAAGCGCAAAGAGTGGGCGCGCGAGATCATGAGGTCACCTGGGCAGGCGCCCATTTGCTCGGCAGGCCGCTTGCCGCCGCGCGCGAGGGCCGACGGTCCCGGCGCAGCCGGTCCATCAGCACGAACACCACCGGCGTCGTGTACAGCGTGAGCAGCTGGCTCAGGATCAGCCCGCCGACGATGGCGATGCCCAGCGGTTGGCGCATCTCGGCGCCGTCGCCGGTGCCCAGCGCCAGCGGCACGGCGCCGAAGATGGCGGCGAAGGTCGTCATCAGGATCGGCCGCAGGCGCAGATTCGCCGCGCGGAAGATCGCCGCGCCCGGCGTGGCATGCCCGGCGCGCTGCCGTGCGATGGCGAAGTCGATCATCATGATCGCGTTCTTCTTGACGATGCCGATCAGCAGGATCACGCCGATCAGGGCGATGATCGAGAACTCGCTGTGGAACAGCATCAGTGCGAGCAGCGCGCCGACGCCGGCCGAGGGCAACGTCGACAGGATCGTCACCGGATGGATCAGGCTCTCGTAGAGCATGCCCAGCACCAGGTAGATGGTGGCGATGGCCGCGGCGATCAGCAGCGGCTGCGACGACAGCGACTGCTGGAACGCGTTGGCCGTGCCGGCAAAGCTGCCGCGCACCGACACCGGCACGCCCAGCTCGGCCAGCGCGCTGTTGATCGCCGCGGTGGCATCGGACAGCGACACGCCCAACGGCAGGTTGAAGCTGATGGTCGAGGCCGGCGAGCCGCTCTGGTGGTTGATCGCCAGCGGCGTGTTGGTCGTCTCGACGCGTGCGAATCCCGACAGTGGCACCTGTGCGCCCGCTTTGCTGGTGACGTACAGGCGCTTCAGCGTTTCGGGCCCTTGCAGGTATTCGGGAGCCAGCTCCATCACCACGCGGTACTGGTTGAGCGGGTTGTAGATCACGCCCACCTGGCGCTGGCCGAACGCGTCGTTCAGCGTGGTGTCGATCGTGCTCATCGTCACCCCCAGCCGCGCCGCAGCGTCGCGGTCGATCACCAGCGAAGTCTGCATGCCCTTGTCCTGCTGGTCGGTGTTGACGTCGGCGAGCTCGGGCAGCTGCGACAGCGCGTTGCGCACGCGCGGCTCCCAGGTGCGCAGGTCGTCCAGGTCGTCGGCGGCCAGCGTGTACTGGTATTGCGCGTTCGACTGCCGCCCGCCGATGCGGATGTCCTGCACCGGCACCATGAACAGGTTGGCGCCGGGTTCGTGCGCCAGCTTGCCGCGCAGCCGCGCTACCACGGCATCGGCCGAGAGTTTGCGTTCGGCGAGCGGCTTCAGCGTCATGTAGAAGTTCGCCGAGTTGCGCTGGCCGCCGCCGGTGTAGCCGTTGACGTTGGCCACCGCCGGGTCGGCCATCACGACGGCCATGAAGGTATCGAGCCGCTGCTGCATCATCTGGAACGAGCTGCCCTGGTCGGCCTGCACGCCACCGACGATCACCCCGGTGTCCTGCTGCGGAAAGAAGGTCTTGGGAATCACCGTGTAGAGGTAGACGTTGAGCGCCACCACGGCCAGCAGAGCCAGCAGAGCCACCGGTTGGTGGCGCAGTGTCCAGACCAGCGAGCGCCGGTAGCCGTGCACCAGGGCTCGAGTGGCGGCGCTCAGCCACCGTGCCGCACGGCCGGGCGTGCGCGTCTCGGGTCGATGTGGCAGCAGCGTCGCGGCCATCATCGGCGTCGTGGTCAGCGATACCACCATCGACACCAGGATGGCCGACGTCAGCACCACCGCGAACTCGCGGAACAGCCGCCCGACCACGCCGCCCATCGCCAGCAGCGGGATGAACACCGCGACCAGGCTCAGCGAGATCGAGACCACGGTGAAGCCGATCTCGCGCGCGCCCTTGAGCGCCGCCTCGCGCGGCGCCATGCCCTGCTCGATGTAGCGGGTGATGTTCTCGAGCACGACGATCGCATCGTCGACGACGAAGCCGGTGGCCACCGTCAACGCCATCGCCGACAGGTTGTCCAGGCTGTAGCCGCACAGGTACATCACGCCGAACGTGCCGGCCAGCGACACCGGCACCGCGATGGTCGGCAGCAGCGTGGCGCGCCAGCTGCGCAGGAACAGCAGCACCACGAGGATGACCAGCCCGACGGCGATCGACATCGCGCGCTCGACCTCGTGCAGCGAGGCGCGAATGGTCGGCGTGCGGTCGCTGATGACGTTCAAGTCGATCGCCGGCGGGATCGAAGCCCGCAGGTGCGGCAGCAGATCGCGCACGCGTTGCACCGTCTCGATGATGTTGGCGCCGGGCTCCTTCAGCACGAACAGCGCGATCGCCGGCTTGCCGTTGGACAACCCGTAGTTGCGCACGTCCTGCACCGAATCGACGACGCTGGCCACGTCGCGCAACCGCACCGCGGCGCCGTCGCGGTAGCTCAGCATCACGGGTGCGTATTCGGCCGCGGTGCGTGCCTGGTCGTTGGCGCCGATCTGCCAGCTGTGGTCGCCGTCCTCCACCACGCCCTTGGGGCGATTGGCGTTGGTGGCCGTGATCGCCAGGCGCACGTTGTCCAGCGCGATGCCCTTGGCTGCCAGCTTGTCGGGGTCCAGCTCGACCCGCACGGCGGGCAGCGCGCCACCGCCGACATTGACCTGGCCCACGCCCTGCACCTGCGCCAGCCGCTGCGCCAGCACGGTCGACGCCGCGTCGTACATCTGGCCGCGCGTCAGCGTGGTCGAGGTGAGCGACAGGATCATGATCGGCGCTGCCGCCGGGTTGACCTTGCGGTAGGTCGGGTTGTTCGGCAGGCCGCTGGGCAGCAGCGTGCGCGCCGCGTTGATCGCCGCCTGCACGTCGCGCGCAGCGCCGTCGATGTTGCGGCTCAGATCGAACTGCAGCGTGATGCTGGTCGAGCCCAGCGACGAGCGCGAGGTGATCTCGTTGACGCCGGCGATGGCGCCCAGCGCGCGCTCCAGCGGCGTGGCCACCGTGGCCGCCATGGTGTCGGGGCTGGCGCCGGGCAACGACGCGCTGACCGAGATGGTCGGGATGTCCACCTGCGGCAGCGGCGCGATCGGCAGCAGCTGGAAGGCGAGCACGCCGGCCAGTGCCACGCCGAGCGTGATCAGCGTGGTGGCCACCGGCCGCGCGATGAATGGCGCCGAGATGTTCATGCCGCTGCCGCGCCCGCCGTGCGCCGCTGGCGCCAGGTCTTCAGCCGCAGCGCCTGGTTAGCGAAACCGAGGTAGATCACCGGTGTGGTGAACAGCGTCAGCAACTGGCTCACGATCAGGCCGCCGACCATCGTCACGCCCAGCGGATGGCGCAGTTCATGGCCGGCGCCGGTGCCCAGCATCAGCGGCAATGCGGCGAGCAAGGCTGCCATCGTCGTCATCAGGATCGGCCTGAAGCGCAGCAGGCAGGCCTGGTGGATGGCCTCGCGCGGCGCCTTGCCTTCTTCGCGCTCGGCGTCGAGCGCGAAGTCGATCATCATGATGGCGTTCTTCTTGACGATGCCGATCAACAGCACGATGCCGATGATGCCCACCACGCCGAGGTCCTGCCGCGCGACCAGCAGCGCGAGCAGAGCGCCCAGACCCGCCGAGGGCAGCGTGGACAGGATGGTCACCGGATGGATGTAGCTCTCGTAGAGCACGCCGAGCACGATGTACATGGTGACCACCGCGGCCAGGATCAGCAGCAGCGTGCTGGTGAGCGACGCACGAAAGGCCTCGGCCGCACCCTGAAAGCTGGTCTCCACGCTGGCCGGCAGGTCGAGCTTGGCCTCCTCGGCCTTGATCGCCTCCACTGCCGCACCCAGCGACGCGCCCGGCGCCAGGTTGAACGACACCGTGGCCGACGGAAACTGCGCCACGTGGTTGATCACCAGCGCCGCCGGCCGCTCGACGATCTGCGCCACTGCCGACATCGGCACCTGGGCGGTGCTGCTCGTGCCATTGGCGCCGGCGCTGGTGATGCCGGGCAGGTACAGGCCCTCGAGCGCCGCCGGGCCGCGCAGCGCACCGCGCGCCGCCTCCAGCACCACGCGGTATTGGCTCGACTGCGTGTAGATGGTGGAGATCAGGCGCTGGCCGAAGGCGTTGTACAGCGCGGTGTCGATCTCGGCCACCGTCACGCCCAGCCGGCCGGCGGCCTCGCGGTCGATCTGCACGAAGGCCTGCTGGCCCTGGTTCTGCAAGTCGCTGGCGACGTCGACCAGTTGCGGCAGCGCCTTGAGTCTGTCCAACAGGCGCGCGGTGGCGGCCTCCAGGTCCTGGGTGTCGGGCGAGCTGAGCAGGAACTGGTACTGCGTCTTGGATACGCGGTCCTCGATCGTCAGGTCCTGCACCGGCTGCATGTACGCGGTGATGCCGGGCACGTGCGACGTGGCTTCGGCGAGGCGGCGGATGACCTCGGACGCCGATGCCTGGCGCTGCGCGAACGGCTTGAGCGTGATCTGCATGCGCCCGGTGTTGAGCGTCGGGTTGGCGCCATCGACCCCGATGAACGAGGCCAGGTGGTCGACATCCGGGTCCTTCAGGATCGCCTCGGCCAGCGCCTGCTGGCGCGTGGCCATGGCGTCGAACGAGGTGGTCTGCGTGGCCTCGGTGATGACCTGGATCAGCCCGGTGTCCTGCAGCGGGAAGAAGCCCTTGGGCACCACGAAGTACAGCCAGCCGGTCAGCGCCAGCGTCAGCGCAAAGACAGCCATCGTGGCGCGCGGCCGGTCGAGCACCCAGTCGAGCGCGCGCCCGTAGCGTGCGACCGTGCGCTCGAAGGCGGCGCCGAACCACTCGCCCAGGCGGCTGTGCCGGCGTTCGCGCTCGGGCTTGAGCAGTCGCGCGCTCATCATCGGCGTCAGCGTCAGCGAGACGAAGGCCGAGATCAGGATCGACACCGCCAGCGTGATCGCGAACTCATGGAACAGCCGGCCGACCACGTCGCCCATGAACAGCAGCGGGATCAGCACCGCGATCAGCGACACCGTCAGCGAGATGATGGTGAAGCCGATCTGCTTGCTGCCTTTGAGTGCGGCCTGCATCGGCGAGTCGCCCTCTTCGACGTAGCGGGCGATGTTCTCGATCATCACGATGGCGTCGTCGACGACGAAGCCGGTGGAGATGGTCAGCGCCATCAGCGTCAGGTTGTTGATCGAGAAGCCGGCCAGGTAGATGACGCCGAAGGTACCCACCAGGCTCAGCGGCACCGCCACGCTGGGGATCACCGTGGCGCTGGCGCTGCGCAGGAACAGGAAGATCACCATCACCACCAGCGCCACCGCCAGCAGCAGCTCGAACTCGGTGTCGACCACCGAGGCCCGGATGGTCGTGGTGCGGTCGGCGATGACCTGCACATCCACCGATGCGGGCAACGCGGCCTGCAGCTTGGGCAGCAGCGCCTTCACGCGATCCACCGTCTGGATCACGTTGGCGCCGGGCTGGCGCTGCACGTTGAGAATCACGCCCGGCGTGTGGTCGGACCAAGCGGCCAAGCGCAGGTTCTCGGCGTCGTCGACGATCTGTGCCACGTCTTTCAGCCGCAGCGGCGTGCCGTTCTTCCACGCGATGACGAGGTTCTGGTATTCGGCCGCCGATTTCAGCTGGTCGTTGGCGTCGATGGTCGAGGCGCGCTGCGAACCGTCGAAGCTGCCCTTGGCCTGATTGACGTTGGCCGCGACGATGGCGCTGCGCAGGTCGTCGAGGGCCAGGCCCAGGCTGGCGAGCTTTTGCGGATCGGCCTGGATGCGCACCGCGGGCCGCCGGCCACCGGCGATGCCGACCAGCCCCACGCCGTCCACCTGCGACAGCTTGGGCGCGAGGCGGTTCTCGGCCAGGTCGTGCAGCTTGATCACCGGCAGCGACGGCGACATGATGGCGATCGTCAGCACCGGCGCATCGGCCGGATTGACCTTGCTGTAGATCGGCGGCATCGGCAGGTCGCTCGGCAGCAGGTTGGCGCCCGAGTTGATGGCCGCTTGCACCTCCTGCTCGGCCACGTCGAGCGACAGGCCGAGCGAAAAGCGCAGCGTGATCACCGAGGCGCCGCCCGAACTGGTGGACGTCATCTGGTTGAGGCCCGGCATCTGGCCGAACTGGCGCTCCAGCGGCGCGGTGACGGTGGTCGACATCACGTCGGGACTGGCGCCCGGATAGAGCGTGGTCACCTCGATGGTCGGGTAGTCGACCTCGGGCAGCGCCGACAGCGGCATCAGCCGATAGGCCAGCAGGCCCGCCAGCAGGATCGCCAGCATCAACAGCGAGGTGGCGACCGGGCGCTCGATGAAGATGCGCGATGGATTCATGGCGAATTCGCGGCGCGGCGCTGGGGCGAAGGACAGTCAGTTCGACGCCGTGCCGCCGGAGCGTCCGCTCTCGCCGCGATGCTGCTGGAACCAGGCGCGCCGCTCCTCCGGGCTCATGGCTTTCAGCTTCTCGGCCACTTCGGGCGGAACGCGGTCCTGCCACCGCGGGCGATCGCCGCCGGCAATGTCGGCCGCCGAGGCCGCACCCGAAGCCGCGCCGCTGGCCGCGCCGGCCGCGCCACGGGCGCCGCGCCGCCCGCCGCCGGGCGGGGCGCTGGCGCCGGCGCGCTGCTTGGGATCGGCGGCGATCACCTCCACCTTGGCGCCCTCGCGCAGCCGGTCGGTGCCATCGATCACCACCACTTCGCCGGGCTGCAGATTGCCCGCTACGGCCATCCAGTTGGCGTCGACCGCTCCGGGGCTGACCACGCGCGTGCTGACCGAGTTGTCGGCATTGACCACGTAGACATAGAAGCCCTGCGCGCCGCGCAACACCGCCGCTTGCGGCACGGCGAGCGCGTCGGCCAGCGTGTCGAGCTGCATGGTCACGCTGACCGCCTGGTTAGGGAACAGCGCATCGTCGGCATTGGGAAACAGCGCCTTGACCTTGATGGTGTCGGTGGTGGGGTCGATCGCGTTGTCGACCGATGCCACCCGGCCCACGGCCAGCCGCGTCTTGCCGCCGCGGTCCCAGGCTTCCACTGCAATCGCCTCGTTGGCGCGCAGGCGCGTGGTGATGAGCGGCACGTGGACGGCCGGCACCGCAAAGACCATCGCGATCGGCCGCGTCTGGGTGATGACGACGATACCGTTGGCGTCGGCCGGCTGCACCACGTTGCCGAGGTCGACCTGCTTGAGGCCGACGCGCCCGGCGATCGGTGCCGTGACGCGCGTGTACGACAGCTGCAGCCGCGCGCTGTCTGCCGTGGCCTGATCGGCCTTCACAGTGCCTTCGAGCTGCCGCACCAGCGCCTCTTGCGTGTCGAGCTGCTGCTTCGGGATCGCGTCCTTGGCCATCAGGTCGCGGTAGCGCGCGAGGTCGACGCGAGCGCCGTCGAGTTGCGCCTTGTCGCGGGCCAACGTGCCCTCGGCCTGGCTCAATGCCGCCTGGAAAGACCGCGGGTCGATCTGCGCCAGCCACTGGCCGGCCTGCACCTGCTGGCCTTCCTTGAAGTTCAGGCTCTGCAGCACGCCGCTGACTTGGGCACGAACGGTGGCCGTGTTCGAGGCCGCGATGCTGCCGATGGCGTTGACGCTGACGTGGATGTTCTGCCGGCGCACGGTTTGCACCGACACCGGCTGCACCGGGTTGGCGCCACCGAAGCGGCGTCCACCCGGCGCACCCGGCCCGCCGCCAGGGGCACTGGCTGCCTGGGCCGTGGCCCCGCTCTGGGCATCGGCTGGGTGAGCCTTCCACCACCAGAGCCCGCCGCCGGCCAGCAGCACGACCACCACCAGCCATGTCGACACCCGGCCGAAGAGGTTGCGCCCTGCGGGCGAGCCCCGGCGCGTTCGCTGCACGGAGGCCGAGGTGTCTGGGTCGTGGTTCACGGTTCGAAGCGCGTTTTCTTGTTGCGGGCCAGTCAGCGCCCGACCGCATTGTGTCCGGTGCTGTGCGGCGGCTGTTCCTTAGCACCTGCGGCAACGCCCCGCGGCCAGAGGCCACGGCGCTCGTGCGATTGGCGCACGGGTGCATTCCATCGCTCTGTCTGCCAAGTAAAGAAGCGAAAAGCTGAACCGCAGCCGGCACCTCGACGCCAGCGCGCGGGCATTCAGCAGGCACGAACGCAGCGTGCAAAGCGTTCGTGCGATCACTGCGAGCCGGCTCGCAGAATCAGCGTCTGTCGTTCGATCCGCCGAGTTTGCATCAAGGAGGCACGCCATGGCGAAGGTACTGGTTCTCTATCACAGCTTCTACGGTCACATCGAAGCAATGGCCCAGGCGCAGGCCGAAGGGGCGCGCTCGGTGCCGGGCGCCAAGGTCGACATCAAGCGGGTGCCCGAGACCGTGCCCGACGAGTTGTTCAAGGGCTCGGGCGGCAAAGGCAACCAGGCCGCTGCGATCGCGCAGCCGGCCGAGCTCGCCAACTACGACGCGATCATCTTCGGCACCGGCACCCGCTTCGGCAACATGACCGGCCAGATGCGCACCTTTCTCGACCAGACTGGCCCGCTGTGGATGTCGGGCGCGCTGGTGGGCAAGGTCGGCTCGGTGTTCAGTTCGAGTGCCACGCAGCACGGCGGGCAGGAGAGCACGATCCTGAGTTTTCACACCACGCTGCTGCACCTGGGCATGATCATCGTCGGCTTGCCGTATGCCGAGGCGCGCCAAATGGGCCTCGACGAGATCAAGGGCGGCAGCCCCTACGGCGCGTCGACGATCACCGGCGGCAAGGGCGAGCGCATGCCGAGCGCACAGGAGCTCGGCATGGCGCAATACCAGGGCAAACACGTCACGCAGATCGCCAGCAGGCTGTTCGGCTGAGGCCGCGCGGCGCAACTCGCGGCGTCACTCGCGGCGCGCCGCGAGCCAGCGGTGCATCTCGGTGTGGTCGGCCGCCGGGCCCAAGTCCGCGGCGGCCTCGTCCCACATCGTGCGCACCGCGTCGCCCAGCCGCATCGGGCTGCCCACCTGCGAACCCAGGGTCATCGCGATGCCGAGGTCCTTGGCCATCAACGCGAGCGCGAAGCCCGAGTCGTAGCGGCCCGACAGCATGAACGCCTTGACCTTGTTCTCGGTCGTGTTGTTGCGCCCGGTCGAGCCGTTCAGCACGTCGGTCATCACCGCGGGGTCGAGCCCGAAGCGCTGCCCGGCGTGCAGCGCCTCGACGGTGGCCACCAGTCCCGCGGCCGACACGTAATTGTTGAGGGCCTTCATCGCGTGGCCGGCACCCGCCGGGCCGACGTGCGTCAGCGTGCGCCCCATGCAGCCGAGCAGCGCGCGCTGCGACTCAAACACCAGCGCGTCGCCGCCGACCATGATGGCCAGCGAGCCGTCGAGCGCGCGCTTGACGCCGCCCGACACCGGCGCATCCAGGAAGTCCAGGCCCGCGGCGGCGAGCCGCGCGGCGAGCGCCCGGGTGCGCAGCGGCGCGCAGGAACTCATGTCGATCAGCAACGAGCCTTTGCCTAACACACCAATCAAGCCGGGCGTTGCCGCCTCGCCCAGCAGCACCGCCTCGACCGCCGCCGAGTCGGGCAGCATCGTGATCACCGCCTCGCATTCGGCCAGCGCATCGAGTCTGCGCGCCACCACCACGCCGGCGTGCGCATCGGCAAACGTCCGCACGGCATCGGCGCGCTGGTCGTGGACCACCAGCGGATGACCGGCCGCGTGCAGCCGCGCCGCCATCGGCGCGCCCATCTTGCCGATGCCGACGAAGCCCAGACGGGCGAGCGGCGCAGGCATCAGATGCCCATTTCCTTGAACACTTCGCGCGCGCTGCGAAAGCTGTCGATCGCCGCCGGCACGCCGCAGTAGATCGCGGTCTGCATGAAGACTTCGCGGATCTCGTCCTTGGTCACGCCGTTGCGCAGCGCGCCTTTGACGTGCAGCTTCAGTTCATGCGGCCGATTCAGCGCGGTGAGCATCGCCAGGTTGAGCAGGCTGCGCGTGCGCCGGTCCAGGCCCGGCCGGTTCCAGATGTCACCCCAACAGTACTGCGTGACCAGTTCCTGCATCGGACGGTTGAAATCGTCGGCGTTCTGGATCGCGGCGTCGACGTACTCGGCTCCGAGCACCTCGCGGCGAGTCTCGAGGCCCTGCTCGAACAGCGGTTGGTTCATGGCGGTGCATCCTGATGGCAGCTGAAAGCGAGCTGTGCGGTGCCGACGCTGCCTGCGGCTGCACCGACCGGTTGGCCGCGCAACCGTATCACGGGCGCGCGGCCGCGCGCCGTGGCGTCAGCTCGACGCGCCGGCGCCGTCCATCTGCGACTGCAGCCAGTTGGGCTCGCCCACCTTGTCGACCAGCTCGAGCTGGGTCTCGAGCCAATCGATGTGCTCCTCGGTGTCGTGCAGGATGAGTTGCAGCACCTCGCGCGACACGTAGTCGCGCACGCCTTCGCAATGCGCGATGGCGTCCTTCAGCGTGCGCTGCGCGCCCTGCTCGGCCTTGAGGTCGCAACGCAGGATCTCGACCGCGTTTTCGCCGACCAGCAGCTTGCCGAGGTCTTGCAGATTGGGCAGGCCGTCGAGCACGAGGATGCGCTCCATCAGTCGATCGGCGTGCTTCATCTCCTCGATCGATTCGTCGTACTCGTGCTTGGCCAGGCGGCCGAAGCCCCAGTGCTTGAGCATTCGTTGGTGCAGGAAGTACTGGTTGATCGCGGTGAGCTCGTGCTTGAGCTGCTTGTTCAGGAACTCGATGACCTTGGTGTCGCCCTTCACGGCCGCCTCCTGGATTGCCCGGTGCCAGCGCGCGATTGTGCGCGCGAAAGCGCGCGGCGGCGGCGCTCGCGCGCGCACGCCTTCAGCGCAGCGGCGGCGCCTCGCCTATCATCGCGGCCCATCGTGCGGACACCGGCGCAACGGCTCATGAACCTGTCTGTCTTGCGGCGACCTCGCGGCCGTCCGCGGCTCGTGGCAGCCTTGCTCGGCGCGGCTCTGGCAGCCGCGGCTGCCAGAGCCGCAGAAGCACCGGCGATCCACGTTCTGGCGTGTCAGGCCTGTCATGGCCACGACGGCATCAGCCGCTCTGACGACATTCCCAACCTGGCGGGCCAGAAGGCCGAGTACCTCGCGCGCCAGCTGCAGGCGTTTCGCGACGGTTCGCGCCAGAACGACTTGATGTCGGCCATCGCCGCGCAGCTCGATGGGCAGGACATTCAACAACTCGCCGCGTATTGGAGCCAGGTGTCCGGCCGCGGTGGCGGCGCGGACACCGCGGCGCCGCATGTGGCCACGCGCTCGCCGATGGTGTTGCCGCGCGATTTTCCGAGCGGCTACACCGAGTATCAACGCATGGAAGATCCGGTCAACAAACGACTGAGCGTCAAGTACGCCAACGCGCCCGCAGTGGCCGCGGCGCGCGCCGGCACACCGCTGCCCGACGGCTCGGTGATCCTGGTGGTGGGCTACGCCGCCGAGCTCGATGACGCCGGCAGGCCGGTGCGCGATGCGAACGGCCGCATGAAGCTCGGCGCGCTGCGCTCGACCAGCGGCATGGAGTCGCGCTCGGGCTGGGGCCGCGACATTCCCGCGCTGCTGCGCAACGGCAGCTGGCTGTACGGCCTGTGGACCGGTGACGGCGCATCGCGCCTGGCCGACGGGCAACCGCGCTGCCTGGCCTGCCACCGACCCAAGGCCGCGGACAGCTATGTGTTCACGTTGGGTGAGCTGCAGCGCGCCGTGCGCTGAAGAGCGTGTACACCCGATCGTGCTGCAAGGCCACTCGATGAGCCGACACCACCATCCGCTCGATGCCGTCGAGGCCAGGATTTTTCGGGTGCGCGACTTCGCACTCGACGGCGGCGAGGTGCTGCCCGAGCTGCACATCGCCTACGAAACCTACGGCACGCTGGCGCCCGATGGCCGCAACGGGATGCTGCTGACGCACGGCTTCACCAGCCATCAGCACATGGCGGGCCGCTACCGCGAAGGTGGCGCGCCGCCCGGGCTCGACGCGGGCACGCCGGGCAACTGGCCACAACTGGTCGGCCCCGGCCTGGCGATCGACACCGACCGCTGGTTCGTGGTGTCGTCCAACATGCTCGGGTCCTCGTGGGGCTCCACCGGCCCGCGCGACACCGACCCGCGCACCGGCAAACCCTACGGTCCCGCGTTCCCGCGTGTCGCGGTGAGCGACATCGTGCGCGCGCAGAAGCTGCTGCTCGACGGCCTCGGCGTCACGCATCTGGTGGCGGTGGCGGGGCCGTCGTACGGCGGCTACCAGGCCTTTCAATGGGCCGTGCAGTACCCCGAGTTCATGCACGGCATCGTGGCGGCGATCAGCGCGCCCCACTCGACCCCGGGACCGGGCCCGACCCAGCGGTTGATCGCCGAGCTGGCCGTCGACGTCCACTGGAACGACGGCTGGTACTACGAGCGCGGCGGCATCGAGCCAACGCTGGTGAGCTACCGCATCGCCACGCTCAAGCGCTACGGCATCGAGGCGCAACTCGCCGCCACGATTCCCGACGTGCAGCGCCGCGAGTCGGCGATCGAGCAGCTCGCGCGCCAGTGGGCACGCGTGTTCGACGCCAATTCGATGGTGGTGTTGCGCCGCGCGCTCGAGAACTTCGATACCCGGCCGCACTTTCACGAGATCAGGGCCCGGGTGCTGTACGTGCTGTCGCGCACCGACCAGCTGTTCCCGCCGTCGATCGCCCCCGAGGTGATGCGCCAGTTGCAGGCGGCCGGCGTCGATGCGCGTTACGTCGAGATCGACAGCGAGCTCGGCCACATGGCCAGCGGCCACGACGCGCGCAAGTGGGCGCCCGAGCTGGCGCGCTTCATGGCCGCGTTGCCGGCCTAGGGCCCACTCGCACTGGCATCCGCAGTGTGAACAGGCCCTAGCGGGTGCGCGCGCCGGTGCGCGGGCGCGCGTGCGCATCGAGCTGCGCCATCCAGTGCGCCCAGTGGTCGATGCAGGCGCGGATCTTGGGGAGGCGATGGCGCTCCTGCAGCATCACCGCGAACATCGGCACCGGCGTCGTCGAAAACTGCGCCGGCAACACCGACACCAGCGCGCCCGCCTTGACCAGCGGCTGCGCCACCAGGTCGACGATGCGCGCGATGCCGGCACCGTGCTGCGCCAGCGCCAGGATCACCGCGGTGTTGTCGGTGCGGGTGTCGCCCTGCACCACCAGCTCGCCGCTGCCCTTGCCGCGCTCGCGCCACGCCCAGCGATTGAGCGACGCGCGCGTGGTGTTGCCGATCAGGCGGTGGCGCAGCAGGTCGTCGGGATGGCGCGGCAGGCCGTGCTGCTGCACATAGGCAGGTGAGGCATACAGCGAGCGCGTCAGCTGGCCGATCTGGCGCGCCACCAGGTTGTCGCTGTGCGGCGTGCCGGTGCGGATCGCGACGTCGATGCCGTCGCGCGCCATGTCGGCCATGCGGTCGTCGGCCGCGATGTCCAGGTGCAGGTTCGGATGCCGCTGGTACAGCGCATTGAGCCCCGGCGCGATCACCGCCTGCGCCAGCACCGCGCTGACGCTGACGCGCACCCAGCCCGCGGGCCCGCCGGTCTTGCCGCTGAGTTCGCTGTGCAGTTCGGCCGTGGTCTCGAGCAGGCGTTTGCCGTGCGCGAGGAAGGTCGAGCCTTCGTCGGTGAGGCTCAGGCCGTGCGTCGAGCGGTGCAGCAGGCGCACGCCGCATGCCGCCTCGAGGCGGGCCAGCGAGCGCGTGACCTGGCTCACCGGCGTGTTGCGCTCGCGTGCCGCGGCGCTCAGCGTGCCCAGCTCGACGATGCGCACGAACAGGGCCACGTCGTCGAGCTGCAGCTGCATGCCGGCATCGTGCCGCGGTGTTGCAGAAACTGCAACACCGTGCAGCGCCTCCCAGTCTGTCGCCACATGCCGATTGCGCCTAGATTGACGGCCATGTCATCACCGAACGGGAAAGACCGCCATGGGCACCGTCCACAGCCTGGATGAACAACGCCGCGTGCTGGCCGAGCGCAACCGCTTGCGCGACCAGGCGCTCGTGCGGGCACAAACCTTGCGCAGCGAAGCGATGGACGAGTTCTTTCGCGATGCCGGCGCTTGGCTGGGCCACGCGGTCGACCACACGCGCCGCTCGGCCGACCGGCTGGCCGCACGCTTGCGGCAGCACGCCAAACAGCGCGCAGCCGCTCACGATTCACGCGCGTTCGGGGGCTGAGTCGGCGCTCGTCTGCGGCAAGGGCCGCGCCTTGAAGCCTGCGCACGGATCGCCGCGCTGGGCCGGCGCGGTGACTACCACCGCGTCGTAGCGGCCGGCTTCGGCCGGCTCGCCGCGCTCGACGAATCCCACCACCAGCGTGGCCGGCGTACCCTGGCGTTCGAGCCAACGCGGCACGCCGATGTCGCGTCGCACGTGGCCGTTGCCCGCCAGCAGCACCGCGCCGCGCGAGGCGTGCTGCGACAGCAGGTGCGCCATCGCCGCGTCGCGCGCGAATTGCCCGCGCGCCAGCGCCGGCCACAAACGGCGCGGCAATGCGCCGCAATGCCCGAGGTCGATCTCGTGCTCCTGCGCCGCCTGCCACGACGCATCGGGCGCCTCGGCCAGCCGCCACGCGCGCACGCGCTCGGCTCCGAGCACGGTGTCGTAGTCGTCGCGCGCCAGCCGATTGGCCGCGCTGCGCGACAGGTTGCCGGCCACCAGCGGCAGGTTGTGCTGCAACGCCAGTTCGACGAACACCTCGTAATCGCTCCAGCGCCAGCCGGCCGCGCCTTTCGCCTGTTCGATCAGGTGCCGCGCGTCGCCGGGGCGCTCGTTGCGCGCGCGATCGATGTCGGCCTGGTGATCGAGATCGAACTGCTCCATCACGATCGCCGGGCGCCAGCCGCCATCGATCGCCTGGCGCAACGCGGCCGCGCGCAGCCGGTGGTGCGCGGGGTTGTCGTGCACTTCACCCAGCAGCACGAGGTGGGGCCCGGACAACTGCGCGGACCAATCACGTTGTGGCGCAGTCGATTGGGCGCAGCCGAGCCCGCACAGACCGAGCGCGGCGGCCGCGCCCGCGCGCAGCGCGTCGCGCCGGCCTGGCCGATCACCTGCGCGCGAAGCGATGCCACCCATGCACGCATTGTCGGACGCCGCGAATGCCCGTGCCGTTGCAGGCACACTCTCGCGCCGCATGACCACTTCAAACAACGCCAACACACCGCGCGGGCTCGACCCCGCGCTGGTGGTGATCCTCGCCGGTGTGGCGGCCGCGTTGCACGTGGGCAAGCTGCCGCCGGCGATCCCCGCGCTGCAGCAGGCGCTCGGGCTGTCGCTGCTGCAGGCGGCGTTTCTGTTGTCGATGGTGCAGGGCGCCGGCATGTGCGCTGGCGTGGCCTTCGGCGCACTGGCCGACGCACTGGGCCTGAAGCGCAGCATGCTGATCGGCCTCGTGGTGCTGGCGCTGGCCAGCGCGCTGGGCGGTGCATCGCAGCACGTGGCGCTGCTGCTCGCATTGCGGGCCACCGAGGGCTTCGGCTTCCTGCTCGTCGTGTTGCCGGCGCCCGGTCTGGTGCGCCGGCTGGTGCCGGCCGACCGCATGAGCCTGATGCTCGGCGTGTGGGGCGCCTACATGCCGCTGGCCACTGCGAGCGCGTTGCTGATCGGGCCGCTGTGGATCGGTGCCTTCGATTGGCGCAGCTGGTGGTGGCTGCTGGCCGGCGTGACCGCGGCTGCCGCGTGGTGGCTGGCGCGCGCGGTGCCCGAGTTGCAGGCTGCCGCGCCCACCTCGGCTCAGCAGCCGCAGTGGGCGGCGCGCCTGCGCCAAACGCTGTCGTCACGCGGCCCCTGGCTCACCGCGGCCAGCTTTGCCGTCTACTCGGGCCAGTGGTTGGCGGTGATCGGTTTCCTGCCGTCGATCTACACGCAGGCCGGCATCTCGGGCGCCACCACCGGCGTGCTGACCGCGTTGGCGGCCGCGGTGAACATGATCGGCAACATCGCATCGGGCCGCTTGCTGCATCGAGGCGCAAGGCCGACAACGTTGCTGGCTGCGGGCTTCGTGGCGATGGCGCTGTCCACCGTGCTGGCCTTTGCCGGCGCGCACGGCGAGGGCACGCACGCGGCACTGCGCTACCTCGCGGTGCTCGCGTTCTCGACCCTCGGCGGCGTCATCCCGGGCACGTTGTTCGCGCTCGCGCTGCGCGTCGCGCCCAGCGAACACACGCTGTCGACCACGGTCGGCTGGATGCAGCAATGGTCGTCGCTCGGCCAGTTCGTCGGCCCGCCGCTGGTGGCCTGGGTGGCCGGTGTCGTCGGCGGCTGGCACTTCACGTGGCTGGTCACCGGCGCGTGCTCATTGATCGGCCTGGCGCTCACCGCGCTGATCGCACGCCTGCCGCTGCGCTGAGGGCGTCTGGCGCCCGAGGGCTTTGAGCCGCACCACGACAAAAAACGATACACGGCGATACGGCGCCGAAAGGACGCAGGGCGTCGGCGTGCGCACCATGGCGACGTCATCAACACGGCCTTCGAGGCCCCGAAAGGCAAGACATGAAACCCTGGATTCGACGCACATTGATCGGCGTGTTCGGCGCCACCGTGTTGTTCGGCGGCCTGGCCGCCTGCTCACATCGCTCGCACGGCTATGGCTGGCAACGCATGAGCGACGAGGACGCCGCCAAGGCCAAGGCGCGCATGGTCGATCGCATCGGCAGCCGCCTCGATCTCGACGACGCGCAAAAGGCCAAGCTCGGCGCGCTGGCCGACCAGTTGCGCACGCAGCGCCAGGCGCTGGTCGGCGGCACCGACCCGCGCACCGAGATCCAGTCGCTGGTGGCGGGCACCACCTTCGACCGCGCCAAGGCCAAGGCCTTCGTCGACGCGAAGACCAGCGCGATCCAGACCAAGAGCCCTGAGCTGATCGCCGCGCTCGGCGACTTCTACGACAGCCTGAAGCCCGAACAACAACAGAAGGTGCGTGACTTCATGTCGCGCGGCCGCCATGGCTGGGGTCACTGAGCTGTCGCCGTCGCGCGCGCTGGTCGCGGTGCCGGCACGCGCGCCGGCGGCGCCGCCGAGCCGCTGGCTGCGCCTGCGCCCGCCGGGCATCGCGCGCGCACTCACGGTCATCGCGCTGGCGCTGCATGCCGTCGTGTTCGGCTTCAACGCACCGCTGGGCCGCTCGATCGCCGGCGGTGCGCTGGCGATGCTCGCCGGCTTCGCGTGGATGGCCTGGGCGTGGTGGTGCTTCCGTCGCGCCGACACGCCGCTGCCACCCACCGCGCAGCCGGCCATGCTGGTCGACCACGGGCCGTTCCGCTTCGGCCGCAACCCGATGTACCTGGGCATGGTCGTGATGATGCTGGGCCTGGGGCTGGCGGCGGGTGTGCCGTTCATGGCGATCGCCGTGCTCAACTTCGCGGCCATCGTCGGCGCCGTGCACATCCCGCACGAAGAGGCCCAGATGCAGCGCGCGTTCGGCGGTTGGTACAGTGACTACGCGGCCGGCGTGCGCCGCTGGATCTGACACCCACCCACCGATGCCGCGGCTGCTGCTGATCGACGACGACGAACAACTCGGAGCGCCGCTGGCCGCGTACTTCCGGCGCTTCGAGTTCGACCTGCAGCACGCCACGCGGCCGAGCGAGGGCCTGAAGCGCCTGCGCCAGGGCGGCTTCGACGTGGCGATTCTCGACGTCATGCTGCCCGAGATGGACGGCTTCGAGTTGTGCCGCACGATCCGCAAGGACAGCCAGATCCCGATCATCATGCTGACCGCGCGCGGCGACGTGATGGATCGCGTGGTCGGCCTCGAGCTCGGCGCCGACGACTACCTGCCCAAGCCGTTCGAGCCGCGCGAGCTGCTGGCGCGCATCCAGACCATCCTGCGCCGCGCGGCGCCCGCGGCGAGCAACGGCGCGCGCCTGCTGCGCTTCGAAGGCCTGGCGATCGACCTCGATCGGCGCACCGTGCAACGCCAGGACGAGGCGATCGAGCTGACCAGCACCGAGTTCGAGCTGCTGGTGATGCTGGCGCAGGCGCCGGCCAAGGTGTTCAGCCGCGACGACATCCTCGAGAAACTGCGCGGCCAGTCGGCCGAAGACATCCACACCCGTGCGGTCGACATCCTGGTCAGCCGATTGCGGCGCAAGCTCGAGCCGCTCGATTGCATCAAGACGCTGCGCAACGCGGGCTACACGTTCGCGGGAGTGCGGTCGTGAGCCCCGTCCGGCTGCCCGAGTGCGCTCGCACCCGCTCGGCGGGAACGCGCGTGGCGCGAAGGGTGCACCAGTGAGTGCGCGCGCGCCGCACGCGCCGTGGCACGAGTCGCGCGAGGGCTTGCGGGCCAAGTGCGTGCGCTGGCGCCACTCGATGCGCCATTCGCTGAAGTGGCGGCTGGTGCTCGCGTTCCTGCTGCTGGCGCTGGCGGTGACCGCGGTGTTCCTGTTCGGCATGACGCGCATCGTCGAGACCGGCTGGCAGGGCTACGCCAAGCCGCTGGTTGCCGACTACGTGGACAAGCTGGCCGACGAGATCGGCTCGCCGCCCGACGTGAGCAAGGCGCAAGCCATCGTGTCGCGCCTGCCGGTCACCGTGCGCATCGACGGGCCTGCCGTGCACTTCGATTCACACCCGAATCTGCGCCGGCCGTGGAGCTACGACGGCGATCCGCGCTACGGCCCCGAGAGCTGGGGCCTGGTGCGCACCACGGCCGACGGTCACCGCATCGTGTTCGGCCTCACCGGTCCGCTGCATCGCGCCAGCGAGGCCCGTACTTTCTTCTGGGCCACACTGACCGCCTTGCTCGCGGTGACGCTGGCGGCCTTTGCGTACGTGCGCCGCATGCTGCGGCCACTGCATCGCATCGGCGAGGGCGTGGCGCGCTTCGGCGCCGGCGACTTCACGCAACCCATCGCCAAGACCCGCAACGACGAGCTGGGCGACCTCGCGCAGCGCATCAACCAGATGGCCACCAGCCTGCAAGGCATGCTCGACGCCAAGCGGGCGCTGCTGCTGGCCATCAGCCATGAGCTGCGCAGCCCGCTGACGCGCGCCCGCGTCAACGCCGAGCTGGTGGGCGAGGGCGAACACCGCGACGCGCTGCTGCGCGACCTCTCCGAGATGCGCGACCTGATCAGCGACCTGCTGGAGAGCGAGCGCCTGGCCACCGGCCACGCTGCGCTGCACACCGAAAGCGTCGACCTCGCGGCGCTGGTGCGCGACGTGGTGGCCACGCAGTTTGCCGGCGCCGCGCTGACGCTCGAGCTCGATGCGTCGATCGGCGCCGTGCACGCCGACCCCATGCGCCTGAAGGTGCTGCTGCGCAATCTGATCGACAACGCGCTGCGCCACAGCGCGGGTGCAGTGCGCTCGCCGGTGGTGCGGCTCGCGCGCGAGGCGGAATCAGGAGCAGCTTCCGCGCCGGGGGGCCGCGTGCTGCTCGCCGTGCGCGACTTCGGCCCCGGCGTCAGCGCCGAGCAGCTGCAGCGCTTGAGCGAACCGTTCTATCGCACCGACTCGGCCCGTGCACGGGCCACCGGCGGCGTGGGCCTGGGGTTGTACCTGTGCCGCCTGATCGCGCAGGCGCACGGCGGCGAGCTGCGCCTGCAGCGCGCCGAGCCGGGGCTCGAGGTGATGGCGCTGATCAGGCCCTGAGGCCGGTCAACGCATGCCGGCGCACATGTCGTGCCGGGCGTTCCTCGGCGCCGGGAGGCCGCGCTCCTTGGCACGGTCGGCCATCTGTTGACGGTGCTTGTCCATCATGGCCTTGCACTCGTCGGGCGTCTTGGCCGACTGCATGTCTTTCTGGTGCTGCTCGCGTTCCTGCGGCGTCATCATGCTCCAGCCGGGCGTGTTGTCGGCACCTGCGCGCGGGCCCATGCCGCCACCCATGCCAGCCCTCATGCCGCCGTGCATACCCATGCGCGCACCGCTGGCGGCCGAGGCCGGCGCGGTGGGTGGCGTGGTGTTGGCCTGTGCGAATGCGGTGGCCGCGCATGCGGCCAGCGCGGCCGCGGCGGTGAGTGTGCGCAACAGTGTCATCGTCAACTCCTGGTCAGACAGACCTAATTGAACACCATATCGCCGGCCCGCACGATGCAGCTTGCTCCACGTCAAGCGCCGCTCGACCGGAACGACAAGGGGCTTGCCGTGACGGTTCGCGCGGGGTTGACGACAAGACTCGCAAGCGGAACCTGCGGCCTTGGCGAGCATCGCCGCGCGCGCAACGCGCCGCCGGAGACAATACGCACCATGCCATTCCACCCCGCCGTATCCGGCTGGCTCACCGCGCGCTTCGGCCAGCCCACCGACGTGCAGACCCGCGCCTGGGCCGTCACCAGCGAACACCGCCATGCGCTGATTGCCGCGCCCACCGGCTCGGGCAAGACACTCGCCGCGTTTCTGTCGGCGATCAACGACCTGGTGGTCGAAGGGCTCGCGCACAACGGCCTCAGCGACGAGGTGCACGTGCTCTACGTGTCGCCGCTGAAAGCACTGTCCAACGACATCCGCAAGAACCTGCAAGAACCGCTGGCCGGCATCCGTGCCGGGCTGGTCGCGATGGACCTGCCCGACGTCGGCATCCGCGACGCGGTGCGCACAGGCGACACGCCCACGGCCGAGCGCGAGCGCATGCGCCGCACGCCGCCGCACATCCTGGTGACGACGCCGGAGTCGCTGTACATCCTGCTCACGTCGGCATCGGGCCGCGCGATGCTGAAGTCGGTGAAGACCGTGATCGTCGACGAGCTGCACGCGGTGGCCGGCGTCAAGCGCGGCGCGCACCTGTCGCTGACGCTCGAGCGGCTCGAGGCGCTGTGCGAGCGCCCGCCGGTGCGCATCGGCCTGTCGGCCACCGTGAAGCCGCTCGACGCGATGGGGCGCTTCCTGATCGGCGATCGGGCCGCTGATGTCGCGATCATCGACGCCGGCCACGTGCGCGAGCGCGACTTGCGCGTAGAGATGCCGCGCTCGCCGCTGACCGCGGTGATGGCCAACGAGGTGTGGAGCGAGCTGTACGACCGCCTGGCCGAGCTGATCCGCCAGCACCGCACGACGCTGATCTTCGTCAACCAGCGGCGCGTCGCCGAGCGCGCGGCGCGCCACCTGGCCGAGCGGCTCGGCGAAGAGCACGTCACCGCGCACCACGGTAGCCTGGCGCGCGAGCACCGGCTCGATGCCGAGCAGCGGCTGAAGTCCGGTGCGCTGAAAGCCCTGGTGGCCACCAGCTCGCTGGAGCTGGGCATCGACATCGGCGACATCGACCTCGTGTGCCAGCTCGGCTCGCCGCGCTCGGTCAACGCGTTCGTGCAGCGCGTCGGCCGCGCCGGGCATGCGATCGGCGCGATCCCGAAGGGGCGCCTGTTCCCGCTCGCGCTCGACGACCTGATGGAATGCGCCGCGCTGCTCGACGCCGTGCGGCGCGGCGAGCTCGATCGCATCCGGGTGCCGCACAAGCCGCTCGATGCGCTGGCTCAGCAGATCATCGCCGAGGCCGCGTGCCAGGAGTGGCCGCTCGATGCGCTGTACCAGTGCTGCCGCCGCGCCGAACCGTACCGCGACCTGACGCTCACCGAGTTCGAGCAGGTCGTGCAGATGCTCGCCGACGGCTACGCCACGCGGCGCGGCCGCCGCGGCGCCTACCTGCACTACGACGCGGTCAACCGCGTGCTGCGCGGACGGCGCGGCGCGCGGCTGGCCGCGGTGACCAACGCCGGCGTGATCCCCGACCAGTTCGACTACGAGGTGGTGCTGCAGCCCGAAGGCCATCGCGTCGGCACGCTCAACGAAGACTTTGCCTTCGAGAGCCTGCCGGGCGACATCTTCCAGCTCGGCAATGCGTCGTACCGCATCATCAAGGTCGAGACCGGCAAGGTGATGGTCGAAGACGCGCGCGGCCAGCCGCCGACGATGCCGTTCTGGCTCGGCGAGAGCCTGGGCCGCACCGACGAGCTGTGCCACGCGGTGTCGCGCCTCGCGGTGCAGGCCGACGAGCGGCTCGACGACGGCGTCGACGCCTGCGAACGCTGGCTGCACGAGGATCTCGCGCTGCCACGCGCTGCCGCGCAGCAGCTCGCGCTGTACCTCGGCGCGTCGAAAGCCGCGCTGGGCGTGCTGCCCACCGAACGCCGCATCGTGTTCGAGCGCTTCTTCGACGAGGTGGGCGACACCCACCTGGTGATCCATTCGCCGTACGGCTCACGTGTCAACCGGGCGTGGGGCCTCAGCTTACGCAAGCGCATGTGCCGCAAGTTCAACTTCGAGCTGCAGGCCAGCGCGCTCGAAGACAGCATCGTGCTGTCGCTGGGGCCGACGCACAGCTTCGCCCTTGAAGAGGTGCGTCACTACCTGAAGCCGGCCACCGCGCGCGACCTGCTGGTGCAGGCGCTGCTGGACGCGCCGATGCTCGGCACGCGCTGGCGCTGGAACGCCACCGCGTCGCTGGCGGTGCGGCGCATGAACGGCGGGCGCAAGGTGCCGCCGCAGTTCCAGCGCTCCGATGCGCAAGACCTGCTCACCGTCGTGTTCCCCGACCAGCAGGCGTGCCTGGAGAACATCGCGGGCGATCGCGAGATCCCCGACCATCCATTGGTCGCGCAGACGTTGCGCGACTGCCTGCACGAGACGATGGACGTCGACGGCTTCGTGCGGCTGCTCGAGCGCATCGAGTCGGGCGAGGTCGAGATCGTCGCGCGCGACCTGGCGTCGCCGTCGCCGTTGTCGCATGCGATCCTCAACGCGCGGCCGTATGCCTTCCTCGACGATGGCGCAGCCGAGGAGCGGCGCACCAAGGCCGTCGCCACCAAGGCGCTGATGGACCTGCAGAGCGCGCACGACATCGGCCGCCTCGACCCGCAGGTGATCGCGCAGGTGCGCGAGGATGCTTGGCCCGAGATTGGCAGCGCCGAAGAGCTGCACGACGCGTTGTGCGTGCACGGCTTTCTCGCCGCCGACGAGATCGATCTGCCGGAATTCTTCGAGTCGCTGGCGCAACAGCGGCGTGCGACGCGGCTCGCGGCCGCCAACGGTCGCGAGGTGTTCGTGGCCGCCGAGCGCTTGCACGAGTTGCTCGCGGTGTTCCCCGCTGCGGCGATGTCGCCGCCGATCAGTGCCGTGCATCCAGCGCCGCCCGACCGCGACGCCGCGCTGCGCGAAGTCCTGCGCGGCCGCCTCGACCTGCTCGGCCCGATGACGGCCGCGGCGCTGGCCGCGCCGCTCGGGCTCGATGCGAGCGACGTGCAGGTGGCGTTGCTGCAGCTCGAAGGCGACGGCAGCGTGATGCGCGGCGCGTTCACCGCACCCGGCGCGGCCGAATGGTGCGACCGTCGCTTGCTCGCGCGCATGCACCGCGCCACGCGCGACAAGCTGCGCGCCGACATCCAGCCGGTGCCGCCGGCGCAGTTCATGCGCTTTCTGTTCCGCTGGCACCAGCTCGCCAGCGCCGACAGCGACGAGCGGCGCGAGGGCGAAGGCGGCCTGGCCGACGTGCTGCGCCAGCTCGAAGGCCACGCCGCGCCCGCGTCGGCGTGGGAAGAAGACCTGCTCGCCGCGCGCGTGCACGACTACGAGCCGGCGATGCTCGACAAGCTGTGCGCGGTGGGGCGCGTGGTGTGGTGGCGGCCGATCGACGGCATCGACGCACCCAAGACCGGTCCGATCCGCGGCACGCCGATCGTGCTCGGCGAGCGCGATGCGTTGCCGCACTGGCTGCAGGCCGGCGGCGCGATCAATGACGATCCGCCGCTGTCGAGCAAGGCGCGCGCGGTGCTCGAGGCGCTGCATGCGCACGGCGCCAGCTTCTTCAGCGACCTGCAGCGCGACGTGGCGCTGCTCGGCGAGCCCACCGAGCAGGCGCTGGCCGAGCTGGTGGCGCAAGGCCTCGTCACCTGCGACACCTTCGCCGGCCTGCGCGCGCTGGTGATGCCCACCGACAAGCGCAACAAGCTGCGCCGCCGCCACGCCGGGCACGACCCGATCGACGATGCCGGCCGCTGGTCGCTGACGCGGCGAACGCGTCCGCCCGTCGACGCGGCGGGCGCGCTGGCCGAGCCGCACGTCGACCACATCGCGCGCGTGCTGCTGCGCCGCTATGGCGTGGTGTTTCGCAAGCTGCTCGAGCGCGAAGAAGGCTTGCCGCCGTGGCGCGACCTGCACTACGTCTATCGCCGCCTCGAAGCCCGCGGCGAGGTGCGCGGCGGCCGCTTCGTCAGCGGCTTCTCGGGCGAGCAGTTCGCGCTGCCCGAAGCCGCGGCCGCACTGCGCAAGACGGCCAAGCATGAGGGCCGCGAGCGCGTGTCGATCTCGGCGGTCGACCCGCTCAACCTCGCGGGCATCCTGACGCCGGGCGAAAAGATCCCGCGCCTGGCGGGCAACCGCCTGCTGTTCGAGGGCGGCGTGCCGATCGCCGTGCACACCGGCGGCGAGGTGCGCTACCTGGCCGCGCTCGACGAGGGCACGCAGTGGGAGCTGAAGAAGCAGCTGATCCGCAAGCAGCAGCCCGGCAACTACATGGAGCCGCCCGCCGTGCCGCACTGAAGCTGAGGCCGCTCGCCAAACCCCAGCGCGAGCAGCGTGTCGCGCATCGCCACGTCGAGCGGCGTGGCCGGCAGCGCGCCCAGCGCGCGCGCGAGCGCGGTGCCGTCGAGTGCATGCGGCACGTGCCACAGATAGGACATCTGCGCGATCTCGCGCCACATCGGCACCACCAGGCCGCCGAGCTTGAGCACGGCCCACGGCATGCCGCCGTGCTTGAAGCCGCTGCTCGGTGCCAAACCCAGCGATGCAGCGGCACGCCCGATCGCGGCCAGCAGCTCGGCGCCGGTGAGCGTGTGGCCGGCGAACGGCAGGTCGGCGAATGCCGGCAGATCGTCGGCGCGCGAGGCCGCGGCCACGAACGCGCGCGCCAGGTCGGGCAGGTAGGCCCAGGCATGCGCGAGGTTCAGCGGGCCCGGGTACACCAGCTTGCCTTGGGGCAGCGACTTGGTGATGACCAAATCCAGCCAGCTGCCGCTGCCGCCGCCGAAGAAGTCGCCGGCGCGGATCACCACGCTGCGCAGACCTTGCTGCGCGCGTGCCCGCAGCTCGGACTCCATGTCGACGCGGATGCGCCCCTTGTGCGTGCTGGGCCGCTGCGGTGTGCGTTCGCTCAGCAGCGGCGGCATCTGCTCGCCGAAGTTGTACACGTTGCCCGGCAGCATGAAGGTGGCGTGCAAGCGCTCGGCCACCGCGAGCCCATGGTGAAACAGCGGCATCGCCTCGGTCGGCCACTGCGTGTACAGCGGGTTCAGCCCGTGCACCACCACGCGCGCGCCGGCGGCGGCCGCAGCCAGCCCGGCGCTGTCGACCACGTCGATCGCCAGGTGGGTGGCGCCGGACGGCAACGCGGCCGGCGGGCGGCGCGCCTGCGCCCGCACCGTCCAGCCTGCGGCGGCAAACGCCTGCACGGCGGCGGCGCCCAGGCGGCCGTTGGCGCCGAGCACGAGGGCGATCGGTTTGTGGAGGGTGGTTTGCATGGCGGGCCTCTTCAAGTGGGTGGTGAATGCCGCCAGTGTGGCCACCGCGCACCCATCCGGCAATTGCCGAACCCTGCATGCGAGCTATACATTCATGCATGGCTGGAGCCGACACCTTCAACTGGGCGCTGGTGAAGAGCTTCGTCGCCGTGCTCGACGCCGGCAGCCTGATGGGCGCCGCGCGCAAGCTGAAAGCGCAGCAACCCACGCTGAGTCGCCACATCGCCGAGCTGGAGGCGCAGCTGCAGGTGCCGCTCTTCGAGCGCACCGGCCGCGGCGTGCAGCCCACGATGGCCGCGCTGGCGATCGCCGACGCCGCGCGCCAGATGGAAGAGGGCGCCGGCACGCTTCTGCGCGCGCTGGCGCAACGCGCGCAAGCCACCACCGGTACCGTGCGCATCACCACCAGCACGGTGGCGGCGAGTTATCTGCTGCCGCCGGTGCTGGCCGCGTTGCAGCAGGCCGAGCCCGGCATCGCGGTCGAGCTGGTGGCGAGCAACGACCTCGCCAACCTGCTGCGCCGCGAGGCCGACATCGCGGTGCGCATGGTGCGCCCGGCGCAGGAGTCGCTGGTCGCCAAGAAGCTGGCCGACATCGCCATCGTCGCCTGCGCGCACAAGAGCTATCTGAAGCGCGCCGGCACGCCGCGCGGGCCCGCCGACCTGCTGAACCACCGCCACACGCTGATCGGCTACGACAAGGACACCCTCATCCTGCGCGCCGCCGCGCAGGCGGGCCTGCCGCTCACGCGCGAACACTTCGCGCTGCGCACCGACGATCAGTTGGCCTACGGCCGCCTGATCGCCGCCGGTGCCGGCATCGGCTTCGTGGCCGACTACAACCTGCGCCACTGGCCCGGCGTGGTGCCCGTCCTGCCCGGGCTGCCGATCGCGCCGCTGCCCTGCTGGCTGGCCGTGCATCGCGAGATCCGCGGCAGCGGCGTGGTGAGAAGGGTGTACGACTTTCTGGCCGAGGCGATCCCGCGCGAGCTGGCGCGGCCGTAGTGCGTGCGACTAGCGCGGCGGCTTGCGCCAGCGCCGCGTGCCCGCGATCACCAGCAACGCCAGGCCGCAGAACACCGCGCCGGCGATGAAGGTGACCGCGGCGCCGGCGAAGTCCCACAACCAGCCGGCCAATGCGCTGGCCACGAGCAGCGCCAGGCCGCTCACCAGGTTGAAGAAGCCATAGGCGGTGCCCAGCAGATCGGCAGGCGCGGTGTCGGCCACCATGGTGGCGAGCAGCCCCTGCGTGATGCCCAGGTGCAGGCCCCACAACGACACGCCCAGCCACACCCAGCCCCAGTGGTTGCTGGTGGCCAGGGCCACGTCGGCGGCGATCAGCACCACGAGGCCGAGCGCGAGCAGCGTGCCATGGTCCACTCGATCCGAGAGCTTGCCGAACGGATAGGCCGACAGCGAGTACACGATGTTCATGCCGATCAGCACCAGCGGCACCCAGGCCAGCGGCAGGCCGCCCTGCTGAGCGCGCAGCACGAGAAACGCCTCGCTAAAACGCGCCAGCGTGAACACCGCGCCGATGGCCACCACCCACCAGTAGGCCAGCGGCAGGCGGCGCAGGTTGTCGCGGCGGATCGGGTTGCCGGCCGCAGCGCCCGCCGCGCGCGCGGGCTCGCGCACGCCGAACAGCAGCAAGGCCACCGCCAGCACGCCCGGAATCACCGCCACCCAGAACACGGCCCGAAAGTCGTTGGCCCACAGCAGCATCAGCGCAAGCGCGAGCAGCGGGCCGACGAAGGCGCCCACCGTGTCGAGCGCCTGGCGCAGCCCGAACGCCGCACCGCGCGCGGCGGCCGGCGCCAGCTCGGCCACCAGCGCGTCGCGCGGCGCGCCGCGGATGCCCTTGCCCACGCGGTCGATCATGCGGGCGGCGAACACCACGCCGGCGCTCGCGGCCAACGCGAACAGCGGCTTCGATGCGGCGCCCAACCCGTAGCCCAGCACGGCCAGTGGCTTGCGCCGGCCCCACGCGTCGGAGAGCACGCCCGAGAACACCTTGACGATCAGCGCCGTGGCCTCGGCAAAGCCCTCGATCAAGCCCACCGAGAACACGCTCGCACCCAGCGCCGTGACCAGGAACACCGGCAGCAGGCTGTGGATCATCTCCGACGACACGTCCATCAGCAGGCTCACGAAGCCGAGCAGCCAGATCGCGGCGGGCAGCCTGGGCGCGGGCGCCGAGGGGGGCTTGTTCATGTCGGCGGGCACGCACGCACGCCTACATTAGAACTTGCCTGCGCCGCGACGCCGCCAAAGGCGGCATGAACGCGGTCGGCATGAACGCGGTCTGGGCCTTGGCCACACACCCGGGAGCCGGCATGAAGACGCTGTTTCTGTTCCGACACGCCAAATCGAGCTGGGGCGAGCCCGCGTTGTCCGACCGCGAGCGGCCCGTCAACGAGCGCGGCCTGCGCGATTTGGCCACGATGGGCAAACGCCTGGCGCAGCGCGGCGTGTTGCCCGACGTGATGCTGTCCAGCCCGGCGCTGCGCGCGCTCACCACGGCCGAGCACCTGGCCAAGGCGTTGGGCATCCGACGCAAAGACGTCGTGGTGGTCGAGCGCCTCTATGCCGCGCCGGCCAAGGAGTTGCTCGCAGTCATTGAGGGGCTCGGCGACGAACCCAAGCGCGTGATGCTGGTCGCCCACAACCCCGGGCTCACCGAGCTGGCGCACCACTTTGCGAGCGAGATCACCGACATGCCCACCTGCGCGGTGGCCGAGTTCAAGTTTGCCGCGCGGTCTTGGTCCGGCATTGGCGATGCCGAGCCCGCGCACGTGGTGTTCGACCATCCGAAGCATGCGTGAGGCCGACCTGCGGGCAGCGAGAATGCCCGCATGGAGCGCCTCTTCTTCGGCATCGGCTGCGCGTTCGGCTTCGTCGGCGTGGCGCTTGGCGCCTTCGCGGCGCACGCGCTCAAGGCGCGCCTTGCGCCCGAGCTGTTGGCCACCTTCGAGGTCGGCGTGCGCTACCAGCTCATCCACGCGCTCGCCTTGCTGGCCGTGGCATGGGCCCACACGCAATGGCCTGGCAAGCCCGTGCGCGCGGCGGGCTGGCTGTTCGTGATCGGCACGCTGCTGTTCTCGGGCAGCCTCTATGCGTTGAGCGTCAGCGGCGTGCGCGGGCTGGGCATCGTCACGCCGTTCGGTGGCCTGGCGCTGCTGACCGGATGGCTGTGCCTGCTGCTGGCGCCGTGGCGGTCCGGCGGCCGGTAACCCGTCACGCGGCCACGCCGCAGGGCTTGAAACCCAGGCCCCGCGACCCCAGTTCGCAGGCATGGAAACGAGTGACCGCACTTTTCCCGCTGCGTTGCACGACTTGGCCGCGATGGCGATCCTGCTCGAGCGGCTCGAGCGCCGGCCTCGCGAGGCCAGCGCCGAGCAGTATCGCGACGTCGTGCAGCGGGTGAGCGCTTTGCTTCGAGAGGCAGCACCCGGCGATGCGCTGAACGCGCTGCTGGCGGTGGCACCGGCCACGGCCGAGATTTACGAGAACCTGCAGTACGCGCACGCGGGCCTGTGCCTGTCGCCGCTCGAGCGCGCCATGGCGGCCGAGCAGTCCGCGGCCGCAGCCATCGCTCGCTCGCGCCGCACGACGCCAGCCGCCTGAGCGCGATCAGCGCGGGCGCGCGCGGCAGCAAGGCAGGCGGGCCGCGACGGTTCGATCCAGCGCGGTGAATCGCGCGATCGCCGGCATCACGTTTCGGCCGGCGCGTTGATGCCGGCGGCCACTTCGCGCACGCAGGCGATCGCGCGCTGCGCCATCGGCGAGGGCGTGCGGTTGAGCAGCGTCACGATGCCCATCTCGGCATAGACGGCCGGCAGGTCGGTCACGTCGAGCTGCACCAGCGTGCCGGCGCGCAAGTCGTCGCGCGGCCAGGCCTCCGGCGCCGCAACCACGGTGTCGGTGGACAGCGCCAGCGTGCGCAGCAGCGACATGTCCTCGCATTGCACCGCCAGCACCGGGTCGGCGCCAGCCGGCAGGCCGATCAGCCGCGCCACCAGCGCCTTCACCGGCTTGGGCATCCAGGTGGCGGCCAGGCCGTACTGCCAGGCCTGCGCGAACGTGCACGGCGCGCCGGCCAGCGGATGGCCGCTGCGCGCGAACAGGCGGGCCGGCTGCCGGCCCAGCGATTGCACCTGCAGCGTGGGGTCGTCGGGCAGGTCGCGCACGTCGGCGACGAAGAACTCGATGTCTTCGCTCAGCAGGCGCCCGAACAGCAACAGGGCGTTGTTGGTCTCCAGGCGCAGCCCGACGCCGGGAACCTGCCGCCGCAAGGCCACCACCGCCGCGGGCATGATCGTCGCGGCCGGAAACGGCCCGGCACCGAATGCGGTGTCGCCGAGCTGGTTGTCGCGATAGAGCATGGCGTCGCGCTGCAGGCTGCGCGCATCGAAGAGCAGCCGGCGCGCGCGCTCGATCAGGAACACGCCGGCCGGCGTGGGCTTCACGTCGCCCGTCTCGCGATCGAACAGGCGCATGCCGAGCTCGCGTTCGACCGACTGGATGCTGCGGCTGAAGGCGGGCTGGCTCAGGTGCACGCGCTCGGCGGCGCGCGCGAAGTGGCACTCGTCGGCCAGCACCACCAGGTGACTCAGGCGCTTCAGGTCCACCACGCCCCAATGCGGCTGCTGCATTGAGCCATTGTCCACATTGCATTGGACACATCAAGCACCGTGACTGCCCAATACGCGCCTCGACCAACCACCCCGCGCGGCCCCCGCCGCGACGCCCACGACCTTGAGCCCACTGCTGCAAAACACCCTGGTGCTAACCCTCATCATCGGGTTCGCCGTCATGGAGTTCGCGACGCGCCGCTACCAGACCACGGTGCGCGCCAACGCCAACGACACCAAGCTCGAAGCGCTGATGTTCATCAGCCTGATCGCCATCGCGCAGCCGGTGGCGCTGCTCGGCGCTGACCGCCTGTGCGGCTGGCTGATGCCCGAACAGCGCGGCGCGTGGTCGGCGCTACCGTGGTGGGCGATGTTCGGCGTCTTCCTGATCGCCGACGACATGACGCAGTACTGGTGGCACCGCATCTCGCACACGCCGCTGCTGTGGCCGCTGCACCGCGCGCACCACTCGGCCAAGTACATGAGCCTGCGCATCACCTTCCGCAACAACTTCTTCTACTACCTGCTGATGCCGGGGCTGTGGATGGCGGGCGTGCTGTTCTACCTGGGGCTCGGGCCGGTCTACGCCGCCTACTTCGTCGTCAAGATCGCGGTGATCATCGGCGCGCATTCGGCCTGGCGCTGGGACGAGCCGCTGTATCGGATCCGCGCGCTGCGCCCGCTGATGTGGCTGGTCGAGCGCACGATCTCGACGCCGGCCACCCACTGGGCGCACCACGCGCTCACCAACGCCGACGGCATCGGCCACTACAAGGGCAACTTCGGCAACCTGCTCTTCCTGTGGGACATCGTGTTCGGCTCGGCGCACATCACGCGCCAGTACCCGGCCGCCGTGGGCCTGCAGGACGACCTGCTGTTCGGCGACGAACACTGGGCGCACCAGATGTTCTACCCGCTGGCGCACTCGCAGCGCGAACACTCGGCGCTGCGCCCGGGCGGCCGGCCCTACGAGGAGGCGAGCGGCGTGCCCCTCGCGCCCACTGCCACCCACGGCGCCTGAACGCGCAGCGCGCGCCAGCGCGTATACCCTGCGCGCACGCGTGCGCGCCTTCCTGAACCGAATGCGTCGGCACGGCCGACGCGCATGCCTTTGAGCCAACACATTCTGGAGTTCCGTCGTGACGCACAGCCTCAACCACAAGACCATCGCCGTGACCGGCGGCTTCGGCGTGCTCGGCCGCGCCGTGGCTGATGCCCTGCAAGCCGCCGGCGCCCACGTGGCGCTGATCGACAAGTCGCTCGCACCGGCCGACCTGAACCGCGACGTGCTGGCGCTGCCCAACGTCGAGCTCGGCCAGGTCTGCGACGCGCGCCGCGCGATGGACCAGATCGTCACGCACTTCGGTGGGCTCGACGGCCTGGTCAACGCCGCGGGCGGGTTTCGCTACGAGACCATCGAGACCGGTAGCGTCGAGACCTGGGACCGCCTGTATGCGATCAACGTGCGCACCGCGCTGCTGGCGTCGCAGGCGGCGCTGCCGCACCTGGTGGCGCGCGGCGGCGGGCGCATCGTGTACGTGGGCGCCAACGCGGCGGCCCAGGCCGGCACGGGCATGGGCGCGTACGCGGCCGCGAAGTCCGGCGTGGCGCGCCTCACCGAGGCGATGGCCGAGGAGTTCAAGGACGGCGGCATCACGGTGAACGCCGTGCTGCCGAGCATCCTCGACACGCCGGCCAACCGCGCCGACATGCCCCAGGCCGACCCCGCGCGCTGGGTGAGCCCCGCCGCCCTGGCGCAGGTGATCGTGTTCCTGCTGTCCGACGCATCGGCACCGATCACCGGCGCACTGATTCCGGTGAAGGGGCGGGTGTAGGCCGAGTCACCACCATGAAATGCGAACATGATATGTTGGAATTTCATGGCGAACGACGTACAGTGCGGGCATGATCGCCCGGCCCGGCATCGAGCTACGGATTCGCACGGCGCTGGGCCGCTCGCGCGCCGTGGTGCTGGTGGGGCCGCGCCAAAGCGGCAAGTCGACGCTGGCGCGCCGGTTTCTCCCGGCGGACCATCCGAACTACTTCGACCTCGAGGATCCTGCCGGCCGCCTCAGCCTGGCCGAGCCGATGACGGCGCTTGCTGCGCTGCAGGGCATGGTGGTCATCGACGAGGTGCAGCACGCACCCGAGCTGTTCCGCGTGCTGCGCGTGCTGATCGACCGCGGCAACCGGCCGGGCCAGTACCTGCTGCTGGGCAGTGCCAGCCCCACGCTGCTGCGGCAGACGAGCGAAACCCTGCTCGGCCGCGTGGAGGTGATCGAAATCGCGGGGTTCGATCTGCAGGAGGTGGGTGTGCCCAACACCCCGCGCCTGTGGCTGCGCGGCGGTTTTCCGCCCGCCTACACCGCCGCCAGCGATGCCGACGCCAGCGCGTGGTGCAGCAACGCGATCGCGCGTTTCGTGCAGAGCGACCTGCCGCAGTTCGGCGTCAACGTGGCTGCGCCCGCGATGATGCGTTTCTGGGCCATGCTGGCGCACGTGCATGGCCAGGTGTGGAACGCGGCCGACCCGGCGCGCTCGCTCGGAGTGAGCGAACCCACCGTACGTCGCTATCTCGACTGGCTGACCCAGGGTTTCATGGTGCGTCAGCTCCAGCCCTGGTTCGAGAATCTGAGCAAGCGCCAGGTCAAGGCGCCCAAGATTTACTTTCGTGACACCGGATACCTGCACGCCCTGCTCGGCATGCGCGAGGCATCCGAACTCATTCGGCATCCGAAGTCCGGCGCCTCGTGGGAAGGCTTTGCGCTCGAGCAGGTGTTGCGCCTGGCGCAGCCGGACGATGCCTACTTCTGGGCCACGCACCAGGGCGCCGAGCTCGACCTGCTGATGTTCAAGTACGGCAAGCGGGTGGGAGTGGAGTTCAAGCGTGCCGATGCACCGAACCTCACGCCATCCATGCGCATCGCCACCAACGACCTCAAGCTCGACGCGCTGTACGTGGTGTACCCCGGCGATCGCCGATACCGGCTCGCCGATCGGGTCGAAGCCGTGCCGCTCGCCCAGTTTGCCGTTGCACCGTGAACATCACCTACACCCCCCGCCCCGCCACCACCGCCCCCCACGGCATGGTCACCTGCCCCCACGCGATCGCCTCCCAAGCCGGCGTGGATGTCTTGAAAGCCGGCGGCTCCGCGGTGGACGCGGCCATCGCCGCCGGCAGCACGCTGGCCGTGATCTACCCGCACATGACGGGCCTGGGCGGCGATGCGTTCTGGCTGATCTACGACGCTGAAAGCCCCAACCCCGACCACCGCGTGCGCTACCTCGATGGCGGCGGCCGCGCCGCGGCCAGCGCGAGTGCCAAGTGGTTTCACGAGCACGGCCACACCAGCGAGATCCCGTTTCGCGGCGTGCTGCCGGCCACGCTCACCACGCCCGGCGCCGTGGCCAGCTGGGTGGCGGCGCACAAGGCCTACGGCCGCCTGCCGCTGAAGCGATGCCTCGAAGCCGCCACCACGCATGCGCGCGAAGGCTTCGAGGTCAC
>Ga0326726_10000295_pt1 | contig 47483 bp, 47 predicted proteins | sample MHFenrmetagenome_2_FD_207603 | JGI IMG/M metagenome (GOLD analysis project Ga0326726, IMG submission 207603) | Lab enriched peat soil microbial communities from Michigan Hollow, Ithaca, NY, United States - MHF15MN | ecosystem: Environmental > Terrestrial > Soil > Wetlands > Peat | place: USA... | reverse complement strand
CACGGTCGCGTGAAGGCTCTCGCCGACGCGGCCCGTGAGCATGGTCTTAAGTTCTAGTCAGGTCGGGATCGAAAACGTATGGCCAGAGTCGAAAAACCGTCAACAGGCGACGAACTGCTCGAGAAGCTCGTGGCAGTCAACCGTGTTGCCAAGGTCGTCAAGGGTGGCCGCCAGTTCGGCTTCACCGCCCTCACCGTGGTGGGCGACGGCGCCGGCCGGGTGGGTTTTGGCTATGGCAAGGCGCGCGAAGTGCCGGTGGCCATCTCCAAGGCGATGCAGCAGGCGCGCAAGAACATGCTGCAGGTGAGCCTGCGCAACGACACGCTGCACTATGCGGTCAAGGGCGCGCACGGCGCCACGCGTGTGTACATGCAGCCTGCGGCGGACGGCACCGGCGTGATCGCGGGCGGTGGCATGCGCGCCGTGTTCGAGTGCGCCGGTGTGCGCAACGTGCTCGCGAAGAGCTACGGTTCGCGCAATCCCATCAACGTGGTGCGTGCGACGATGAAGGCACTCGCCAGCGTGCGTTCGCCGGAAGACATTGCCGCCAAGCGCGGCAAGTCCGTCGAGGAGATCATCGGAGCCGGCACATGAGCGAAGCGGGCTCGGTAAGAGTGACATTGGTGCGCAGCGTCCACGGACAGCTGCGCAACATCGCGGCTTCGGTGCGCGGTCTCGGGCTGCGCCGTCTTCACCAGACGGTCACCGTCAAGGATACGGCGCAGAACCGCGGCATGATCGACACTGCGAAACACCTGGTGAAGGTCGACCGCCAGTAGTCGGCCGCTACACGGAATGCATCGATGCGTCTGAACTCAATCAAGCCTGCGCGCGGCGCCAAGCGCCCGCGACTGCGTGTCGGCCGTGGAGCCTCGGCCGGGCAGGGCAAGACCTGCGGCCGCGGCGTCAAGGGTCAGCGCGCCCGCAAGGGTGGTTATCACAAGGTCGGCTTCGAAGGCGGCCAGATGCCATTGCAGCGTCGTCTGCCCAAGACCGGATTCCGTTCGGCGATCAAGCCGACGCGCGCCGAGGTGCGTCTGAGCGACCTGGAGGCCTTGAGAGACGGCCTCATCGATCTCAAGGCGCTGATCGATGCGCAGGTGGTTCCGGTACACACCGAGCGCGCCAAGGTGATCCTGTCGGGCGAGCTCAAGAAGGCGGTCACGTTGAAAGGTGTCGCCGCCACCAAGGGTGCGCGCGCGGCAATCGAGGCCGCCGGCGGCAAAATCGAGGACTAAACCGAAGTTTCATGGCCAACCCCGTCATCACCAATCCGGCTGCAGCGTTCAGCGAAGCGACGCGTCTCACCGACATGCGCCGCCGGCTGCTGTTCCTGATCGGCGCGCTGATCGTGTACCGCATCGGGACCTTCATCCCGGTGCCGGGCATCGATCCGGCGGCGTTGGCGCGCTTCTTCGAGGACCAGGGGGGGACCATCCTTGGCGTGTTCAACATGTTCTCCGGCGGTGCGCTGCGTCGCTTCAGCATCTTCGCGATGAACGTGATGCCTTACATCTCAGCCTCGATCATCGTGCAGATGATGACGGTGGTGGTGCCCACGCTCGCCGTTCTCAAGAAAGAAGGCGAATCCGGCCGGCGCAAGATCACGCAGTACACGCGTATCGGCACGGTGGGGCTCGCGCTGTTCCAGAGCTTCGGCGCGGCCGTGGCGCTGCAGAACGGCGGTATGGCCGTGAGCCCGGGTCCGCAGTTCCTGTTCACGGCCACGGTCACCATGACCACCGGCACCATGTTCCTGATGTGGCTGGGCGAGCAGATCACCGAGCGGGGCGTCGGCAACGGCATCTCGATGATCATCATGGCGGGCATCGTCGCGGGACTGCCCAACGCGATCGCCAATACGCTGCAGCAGGTGCAGTCGGGTGAAATGAACCCGGCCTTCGTGCTGGTCTTGCTGATCGTGATCATCGGCGTCACAACCTTCTGCGTTTTCGTCGAGCGCGCGCAGCGTCGCATCGCGGTCAACTACGCCAAGCGCCAGGTGGGGCGGCGCATGTACGCGGGGCAGAGCAGCCACCTGCCGTTCAAGCTCAACATGTCGGGCGTGATTCCGCCGATCTTTGCCTCCTCGCTGCTGCTGTTTCCGGCCACGATGGCGAGCTTCTTCGGCACCAGCGATGCGCCCACTGCGGTGCAGAGCGTGCTGCAGCAGCTCTCGGCGACGCTGGGTTACGGCCAGCCCATACACCTCGTGTTTTATGCCGGACTCATCATCTTTTTCTGCTTCTTCTACACCGCGCTGGTGTTCAACGCGCGCGAGACCGCGGACAACCTCAAGAAGTCAGGAGCTTTCATACCCGGGATCCGCCCGGGTCAGCACACAGCGGAGTACATCGACAAGGTGCTGACGCGACTCACGATGTGGGGCGCGCTGTACGTGACCGCGGTATGCATACTGCCTGAGACGCTCAATTCGTACGGCAGCGTTCCGTTCCAGTTCGGCGGCACGAGCCTGCTGATCGTGGTGGTCGTGGTCATGGACTTCATGGCGCAGCTGCAGGCGCACCTGATGTCGCACCAGTACGAAGGATTGATGAAGAAGGCGAACCTGCGCGGTTATGGGCGCACGCCGTGATTTATCGACTGCATTTAACGTGCAGTCGATCGGGGTGCGCGCCAGTACACGGATGTACTGGCCGGATGAGTCACAGGGACGTATTGGCACGACTTTAAGCGGAGTTGCGAGATGAAAGTCAGACCGTCAGTAAAGAAGATTTGCAAGAACTGCAAGGTCGTACGCCGCCGTGGCGTGGTCTACATCATCTGCACCGACCCGCGGCACAAGCAGAGGCAGGGGTAAGAAATGGCACGTATTGCCGGCATCAACATTCCGATGAACAAGCACGTCGTCATCGGTCTGACGCACATCTACGGCGTGGGCAAGTCCCAGGCGCTCAAGGCCTGTACCGCCGCGGGCGTGAAGCCGCAGACCAAGGTCAAGGACCTCACGGAGCCCGAGGTGACGGCGCTGCGTTCGCAGGTCGCGAAGCTCACGGTCGAAGGTGACCTGCGCCGCGAGGTGTCGATCAGCATCAAGCGGCTGATGGATCTCGGTTGCTATCGTGGCATTCGGCATCGCAAGGGTCTGCCGGTGCGCGGCCAGCGCACGCGCACTAACGCGCGCACGCGCAAGGGACCGCGCAAGGCCGCCATCAAGATGAATGCGCCGGTCGGCAAGGCCTAGGCGGATAGAACTCAAGAGGCTTTATGGCTGAACAGAAACAGCAGCAACAGCAGCAACAGCAGGCGGGGGCAGCAGCCCCGGCCAAGCAGCGCAAGAAGGTGCGCAAGAACGTGCTCGAGGGTATCGCGCACGTGCACGCGTCCTTCAACAACACGATCGTGACCATCACGGATCGGCAGGGCAATACGCTCTCCTGGGCGACGGCCGGCGGTTGCGGATTCCGCGGCTCGCGCAAGAGCACGCCCTTCGCTGCACAGGTGGCGGCCGAGAAGGCAGGCAATGCGGCGCAGGAGCACGGCGTCAAGAACGTCGAAGTCCGCGTCATGGGCCCCGGCCCGGGCCGTGAGTCCGCGGTGCGCGCCCTGAACGCCTGCGGACTGAAGATCACGCACATTGAAGATGTGACCCCGATCCCCCATAACGGTTGTCGCCCCCCGAAGCGGCGGCGTGTCTAAGCGAGGTCGTTCATGGCTCGTTACCTGGGTCCCAAGTGCAAGCTTTCGCGCCGCGAGGGCACGGACCTGTTCCTGAAGAGCGGTGTCAAGCCGCTCGAGTCGAAGTGCAAGCTCGAGGTGCCGCCGGGCGGCATCAAGGGTGAGCGCCGCACGCGGCTTTCCGACTATGGGTTGCAGCTGCGCGAGAAGCAGAAGCTGCGCCGCATGTACGGCATCCTGGAGCGCCAGTTCTCGAACTACTACGAGCGTGCCTCTGGCCGGCCGGGCGCCACCGGCGAAACCCTGTTGCAGCTCCTGGAAACGCGGCTGGACAACATCGTCTACCGCATGGGGTTCGCTGCAACACGCGCCGAGGCGCGGCAGCTCGTGAGCCACAAGGCGATCGCCGTGAATGACAAGCTGGTGAACATCCCCTCCTACCAGTGCAAGGCGGGAGACACGATCTCGCTGCGCGAAAAGGCGAAGAAACAGCTGCGCATCGCCGCCGCGCTAGCGATCGCCGCCCAGGTCGGCTTCCCGGACTGGGTGGAAGTGGACGACAAGAAGATGTTTGGCGTTCTGAAATCAGTGCCCGACCGCGACGAGATCCTCCCGGACATCAACGAGAGCCTCGTGGTCGAGCTGTATTCGAAGTAAATATAGTTGAAGGTGGGCCCAATGCAGGGATCTGTCGCCGAGTTTCTCAAGCCGCGTGTCGTCAAGGTACAACCGCTGAGCGCGCGCCACGCGCGCGTCGTCATCGAGCCGTTCGAGCGCGGCTTCGGTCATACGCTGGGCAATGCGCTGCGTCGCGTGCTGCTGTCGTCAATGCCTGGTTCCGCGATCACCGAGGCGGACATCGATGGTGTGCTGCACGAGTACACCAGCATCGAGGGTGTGCAGGAGGATGTCGTAGACATCCTGCTGAACCTCAAGTCGATTGCGTTGCGCATGCATACGCGCGACGTGGCCGAAGTGCGTCTGCACAAGAAGGGGCCGGGTCCCGTCACGGCGGGTGACATCAGCGCCGACCATGACGTCGAGGTGCTGAACCCGGAATTCGTCATCGCCAATCTCACCAAGGCCGGTGAGCTCAACATGACGCTCAAGGTGGAACGTGGTCGCGGCTATCGCCCGGCAGTGCAGCGCGCGGCGTTCGAGGAACAGAGCCGTCCGATCGGGCGCCTGCAGCTCGATGCCTCATTCTCGCCGGTGCGGCGCGTGACCTACACGGTCGAAGCGGCGCGCGTCGAACAGCGCACCGACCTCGACAAGCTCATCATCGACATTGAGACCAACGGCACCATCGATCCGGAAGAGGCGATCCGGCGGGCCGGCTCGATCCTCAAGGATCAGCTGTCGGTGTTCGTGGATCTGCAGGGCCAGGAAGATGCGGTGGCGAAGGCCTCGGAAGCGCAGTTCGATCCGATCCTGTTGCGTCCGGTGGATGAGCTCGAGCTCACGGTGCGCAGCGCGAACTGTCTCAAGGCGGAAAACATTCACTACATCGGCGACCTCGTGCAGCGCACGGAAGTCGAGCTGCTGCGTACGCCGAACCTGGGCAAGAAGTCGCTCACGGAGATCAAGGAAGTGCTCGAGAGTCACGGCCTGACGCTCGGCATGCGCCTGGAGAACTGGCCACCCGCCGGGTTGAAACGCGAAGAAGAACGCGAGACCGTCTGACATGCGTCATCAGCTCTCCGGGCGGCAACTCAGCCGCAACAGTGCGCATCGCCATGCGCTCATGCGCAACATGGCGGCGTCGCTCCTGCGCCACGAAACAATCCGCACGACCTTGCCGAAAGCGAAGGAACTGCGGCGCGTCGTCGAGCCGCTGATCACGCTCGGCAAGAGTGACAGCCTCGCTTCGCGGCGGCGCGCGTTCGCGCAGCTGCGTGACGAAGAGCTGGTGCGGAAGCTGTTCGGCGAGCTGGGACCGAGGTATCAGGCACGTCCCGGCGGCTACACGCGGATTCTGCGCATGCTGCCGCGGCCCGGAGATGCGGCGCCCATGGCGCTGATGCAGCTCGTGGACCAGCCCGAGAAGGTGGCTGCGGCCGCCGCGGGCGCAGATCAGAAGGCTGACAAGAAGGCGAAGAAGCCGGCCAAGGCTGCGGAAGCAGCCGCGCCCGCCGCGGAGGAGAAACCGAAGCGCAAGGCGAAGAAGGCAAGCGTAGCGGAAGGCGCGGAAGAGCCTGCACCGAAGAAGAAGGCGGCGAAGAAGAAGGCGACCGCAAAGCCCGCCAAGAAGAAGGCGAAGAAGTAGTCGTCGCGAGCCGCAGGAGTCGACGAGGCCGGGCTAGTCCCGGCCTCTTTGTTTTTCACGGGCTGCCCTGGCAGGCAATGGCGCCGCCGGCCGCCCTCCGCTAGGCTCTCTCGACCGCCGGCACCCGTCGGCTTCCATTGCAGGCAGGGGAGAGACCGATGAGTTTCGTATCCGAATTCAAAGAATTTGCGATGAAGGGTAACGTCGTTGATATGGCGGTGGGCGTGATCATCGGAGCGGCCTTCGGCAAGATCGTGTCCTCGCTGGTCGGCGACCTCGTCATGCCGCCCCTGGGCATGGCGATCGGTGGCGTCAATTTCGCCGACCTGGCGGTCACGCTCGGCACCAATGCGGCTACGGGCGCACCGGTGATACTGAAGTATGGCGCCTTTCTGCAGACGGCATTCGATTTCCTGATCATCGCGCTGGTGCTATTCATCGCCATCCGCGGCATCAACAAGCTCAAGAAGCCACCTCAGCCCGCCGCTGCGCCGGCGCCGCCCCGCCAAGAGGTGCTGCTGCAGGAAATTCGCGATCTGCTGGCGAAGCAGCGCTGAGAGCAGCCCCGCGATAGCCGCCGGCGCGCCAACCGCTAACTGGGGAGCGCGGCAAATGCGGAGCGCGTGAGATTGTCGTGCCCGGTGGGCGTGACGACGACATCGTCTTCGACGCGTATGCCACCGTACGGACGCAACTGCTCGATCCGCTTCCAGTTGATGTGGGTCGCGTGAGCATTGCCGCGCGCTGCGCTCAGCAGTGAGTCGATGAAATAAACGCCGGGTTCCACCGTAACGACGAACCCGGGCTCGAGCTTGCGCGTCAGGCGCAGGAACGGATGGGCGGCCGGTGGCTCGATGCGCGCGCCGGAGGCATCACGCATGAAGCCGCCGACGTCGTGCACCTGCAGTCCGAGCAGGTGCCCGATGCCGTGTGGAAAGAACACGCCGCTCAGTCCGGACTCGACCGCCGTGTCTGCGGACGTGTTGATCACCTCGGCGTCGCGCAACACCTGCGCCAGCTCCCGATGCGCCAACAGGTGGAAGTCGCGATAGTCGAGACCAGGCCTGATCTGGGCGCACAGCGACTGCTGCGCTCGATCGGTGGCGGCGACGAGCGTCGCGAATTCGCCCTCGTGCGCGGCATGGGTTCGCGTGATGTCGCAGGCATAGCCGTGATGCTGGGCACCGGCATCGATCAGCAGCGAGCGCCGTGCACGCGGCCGTTCGCGTTCCAGGTACTGGTAGTGGAGCACCGCGCCGTTGGCGTTGTAGGCGACGATGTTGTTGTATGGCATTTCCTCTTCGCGCTGATCGCACGCCTGCAGGTAGGCCATGTGCGCTCCGTATTCCGATTCGCCGGCGCGAAATGCCTGCTCGGCCGCGCGATGCCCGCGCACTGCAATCGCGGTCGCGCGGCGCATGCACTCGATCTCGTAACGCGTCTTTACTGCGCGCGCGTAATGCAGCTGATCGAGCAGCGGTCGGGGATTGACCTGCCCGAACCCCCATTGCGCGACCGCGGCCGGCATGTCGCCGACGAACGCCGTCCGACCGAGATCAGCGGGCAAGTGGACCCGCGCGTCGGCGAGCGCAGCGATGGGTCGCAGTTCGAAGTGCTTGGTCCAGAATGCCGTCGGCAGCGCCGGCGGCTTGTACCAGTAGTCGACGGGCAGGTGGAACAACAACAGTGGCTTGTGTCCCGGCGCATAGATGATGAAGCAGTCTGGATTATCGAGAATTGGCGCCCAGGCCTTGAAGTGCGGATTGGTCTTGAAGGGATGCGCCTGATCGTCGAGAAACAACAGCGAAAGTGTGCCGGAGTACACCACTAGGCGTTCGGCCTCTGCGGCCCGCAGGGCGGCATCGCTGCGGCGAGTCAGCTCGAACATGTGGCCCGTGAACAGAGCGTCGAGGTCGGGCTTGTCTGCAGTTTCAGCTGTGGATGCTATTGATTGCATAACCGGTTGAATAAAATCAGGTTAGGGGTCTGATGATTCACTCCCTGCGCGGCGCACCGCGCAGGGACGCACAGGTGTTTGAGAGGAGCCGGACGCGGCATCTGGGGCTTGCGACGCCGTGCGGTGTATCAGCCAGCAGCATAGCGCGAGTCTGGAATGGCAGGCGACTTAACAATGCGTGTGCCTGCAACCGCAAATTCAAGCCTCCGGCGCGTCGCCGAATGACGACACGACGCTGCGGCGCAGTTTAAAAACCCCGATAAACACTCTAGAATGCGCCGCCGCGATAAGGTGAATTAACGAGACAAAACTAGTTTGCCTGTGTCGTCTGTTCAATAACCTTTCCAATCCTTTCGGGGTAACGAGATGAAGATCAAATCTGCTCTTAGCGCCCTCGCTGCGGCGCTTCTGCTGAGCGCCTGTGGCGGCGGTGGCGGCGGTGCAGAACCGGCCGCGACTGCTCCTGCTCCGGCGGCTGAACCCGCCGCTCCGGCAGCTGAACCCAGCGCCGCACCGGCTGCCGAAGGCGCTGCGCCTGCGGCTCCGGCTGACCAGGGTGCTGCTGCTCCGGCCACGCCTCCGGCGGAGCAACCGCCTCAGCAGTAATCGCTGATGCAAGTTCGGACAGCCCGGGCAGGTTGACTGCCCGGGCGAGTTCGAAGAGTCGGAGTATTTCTTCAGTCGCGCTCCGGCTCGATCGAGGGTCAAGTGGCGGTCAGTATCCGTGATGCGCAGGGGTCGCCCGAGGACCGCAAGTGGATCCAGAGCGTCTACCGCGACTACCTGAATGATCTCGCGATGCTCAATACCGGGATCTTCCCGGTGCTGGGCGAATTCGGTCACCGCGAGCCGGATCTGCTCGCCCGCTGGTTTGCGGACGACCGCGCTCATCCCCTGTTGATTCTGAAGTCCGACACCCCAGCGGGTTTCGCGCTTGTCGTACGTCCGGTCAAGCTCGCGGGTGGCGGGCCGGTGATCGACTACCGCATGTCGGAATTCTTCGTGCTGGCGAAGTTCCGCCGTCTTGGAATCGGCCGTGACGCCGCGCAGCTCATTCTCAACCGCTTCGCGGGCCAGTGGGAAGTGACGGAGTACCTGCGTAACACCGGTGCGGTCCGCTTCTGGCGCGACGTCATCTCGGGCTACACCCATGGCCATTACACGGAGCGGGTTGTCGACGGCGAGGTGCGCCAGGTATTTCGATCGGTGAACAGTCCGGCGCCGCGTGCAGGGGAGAAACGCTCATGAGTCTGCAATTGCTGGCAGTCGTTGCCGCGCTGACCGGAGCGGCCGGCGTATCGCAGTCGTCCGCCGACGTGGCGCCGCGGCCCGCCGACGTGGCGCGCTGCACGGCGATCGAGTCCGACGCAGAACGACTCGCTTGCTACGACAAGCTATTTGCGCGCGCTGTGAGCCAACAGCGAGACGCGGAGACGACCGTTGCGGCACGCGTGCCCGCGGTCACACCACCGGCGGCAGCCACACACGACGATTTCGGATTCGACGGCCACCCGCCGCCCGGATCACAGTCGCAGAAGCCCCAGGTTCCCGATGAAATGCAGGCTCGTATCGCTGGCATCGTGACCCAGCCGAGGGGTGAGCACGTGCTGACTCTCGACAACGGGCAGGTCTGGGAGCAGAAGGAATCTGACTGGCACCTCGGCTTCAACGTCGGCGATGAAGTGATCATCAAGCGCGGTGCGTTCAAGTCGTATCGTCTGCAGCTCAAGGGCAACAACCGGGCGACGCCCGTTACTCGCATCCGCTGATTCCGCTCGAAGGAGACCCGACATGAACAAGGCGCGTGGTGCTGCATTGGACACAGAAGCCGCAGTAGCGATTCTGAACCGCATCCTTGAGCTCGAGCTGGCAGGTGTCGTCAGGTATCTGCACTACAGCTTCATGGTGTTCGGCCATCACCGCATCCCGATTACGGCGTGGCTGCGAGGCCAGTCGACCGAGTCCATGGCTCACGCCGTTCTCGCCGGCGAACACGTCACTTCCATGGGCGGGCATCCGTCGCTCAAGATCGGTGAGCTGCTCGAGACCCACAAGCACAGCGTGGATGACATTCTGAAGGAAGCACTGGCTCACGAAGAGGTGGGACTGGCCGAATACCGCAAGCTCCTGGCGCTGGTCGCCGGTGAGAGCATCATGCTCGAGGAATATGCGCGCGCGCAGATCGCGGCCGAGGAGCAGCACCTCGCCGAAATCCGCAAGATGATGAGACGCGGCAACTGATCGCTCGAGGCGTCAGCCTCACTCGTCGGAACTTCACGTACCGTCTGCTCCGCTCGATGCGGTGAGCATCATGCCGCGCGCGCTACCTATAAGAATATAAGGAGCGCGGTTATGACAAGCCCGTCACGTTATGTTGGGCCACGCTCGTTTTGAGTACCGCATCACCCCCGCCTGGAATGTGAACTGGATGCCACCGGGCCACCACTCATCCGTGCTTTGAAGCCGATTATCGGCTCGGTTTGAGTGCGACACAGCGCGCAGAGATAACGCGCGTCATGCGTAAACAAACCGCGAAAGGCTTCACCCTGCTGGAGCTGATGACCGCCCTGGCGATTCTGGCCATCCTCCTGTCGGTGGGCGTGCCGAGTTTCGTGCAGATGATCCGCAACAATCGCATCACTGCGCAGGCCAACGAGATGGTCTCCGCGCTCAACTACGCGCGCAGCGAGTCCGTCAAGCGCGGCATCCCGGTGAGCGTCTGTTCGAGCACCGACGGCGCGACCTGTGCCGCGAGCACGACCTGGAACACGGGCTGGATCGTGTTCACCGACGGCAACGGCGCTGCGGGGACCGTGAATCCCGCCATGCCAGTCGAGAGCGGCGACCAGGTGCTGCAGGTCTGGCCGGCGGTCCAGGGCGGCTTGGCGCTCGACTCGGTCGCGCCCACGCCGCGCAACTTCGTGCAGTACACCTCCACAGGCATGCCTAACCCTGTAGGCACCACCAATTTCTCCCTCTACAAGAGCGGCGCGCCCGCCAATACCGCGCGCTGCATCTCCGTGAGCACGAGCGGGCGCGTGAGCACTGCGCAGCTCGTTTGCCCGTGAGACCCAAGTTCCATCGAGAGCGAGTCGCCATGAATACACAGATCATTCGGACCGAAATGACCCGCGAGCGCGGTATGACGCTCATCGAAGCGCTGGTGGCGCTGCTGGTTCTGTCCATCGGCCTGCTCGGTGTGGCCGCGCTGCAGATGAGCAGCCTGCGCAATACTCACGCCGCGCACATGCGCTCCCAGGCCACGGCGCTGGCGAGTGACATCACCGACCGCATGCGCGCCAACCGCACGGTGGCACTCACCGGGGCCTATAACATCGCGATCGGCGCGACGCTGACCGCACCGGCGACGCTTGCGGAGCTGGACCTGACGGCCTGGAAGAATGCGCTGGCGGCGACCTTCCCCTCAGGCGACGGCGCAGTAGCCGTCAACCCGGCCACAAACCTGGCGCAGATCACGATCCAGCTCGACGACTCCCGCGGTGCCGAGGCGCCGGTCGTATTCACCACGCAGACGCGACTGTGAGACCAGGTCAAACGAGGTCGTCATGAAGAAATACCTGCAATCCGGATTCAGCGTCGTCGAGCTCATGGTGGCGATGGCCCTCAGCCTGGTGCTGATGGCCGGCGTGCTGTCGATCTTCGCGAGCTCCAAGCTGACCTATCTCAACAACGAGAAGACTTCGCGCGTGCAGGAGAGCGGGCGCATGGCGCTCGACCTCATCATGCGTGACATCCGCTCCGCGGGCTACTCCGGCTGCGCGAAGGCCGTGCCCTTCAATTCGACGCTCAACAACTCGGCGACTCTGCTGTGGGACTACTCGAGGCCGATGCAGGGATTCGAGTTCACGGGCCCGGGCACATGGGCCCCGGCGCTCGATACCACTGTGATTCCCGCGGCCCAGGCGCCGCAGGATGGCAGTGACGCAATCCTGCTGCGGGTATCGCAGCGCGAGGGCGTGGCGCTGGTCATGCCGACGGCCCTTGCCAGCGCAACCGCCAATCCGCAGATCGCAGGCGCGAATCCGGCGCCGGTGGCCGGCCAGATCATGCTGATCACGGATTGCAACGCGTCCACTGTGTTCCAGGTGAGCGGTTATGCCACGCCTAACGTGTCACATGCGACCGGAGCAGTGCCGATACCGGGCAACTCGACGACCGACCTCGGGTACGTGTTCCAGGGCGGTGCGCGCCTGATCCCCATGCAAACGGTCGTCTACTACGTGCGTGGCAATGCTCTGTGGCGCCGTGTCGGCAGCAACGTTCCCGAGCAGCTCATCGACGGCGTGCAGGCACTGCAGATCGTCTACGGCGAAGACACCAACTCTGATCGCATCGTCGACAACTACGTGGCGGCGAATGCGGTCGGCAACTGGTCGAATATCGTCAGCGTCTCTGTTTCCCTGCTGGTGCAGTCGGATGCGATCGGCAACGACATTGACACCGGGACTTATAACGTGCTCGGCACGGTCGTCGGTCCGTTCAATGACCGCCGCCTGCGGATGCTCTTCACGTCCACGGCTGCCTTGCGCAACGTGGCTATCTGAACACGCGAATGGGAACTCCAATGCGCACTGCAATGAATTTTCCGCGCCAAGACGGCGCGATCCTGGTGGTGAGCCTGCTGCTGTTGCTGGTCATGACTCTGCTGGGTCTGACCGCGATGCAGGTGACACGCATGGAAGAGCGCATGGCGGGTAACGCGCGCGACATGGACCTGGCGTTTCAGTCGGCGGAAGCGGGCCTGCGCGATGCAGAAGACCGCATTCGCGTAATGGTCGCCCGCCCGGCCACCTGCTCCACCGCACCGTGCGGAGTCTGGCAGCGCACGGCTGTCGCCATTCCCAGCAACCTGCGCGATCAGACCAAGGCCTGGTGGGTGGCGAATGGCCAGGAGTACGGCACTGGCGGCGTACAGGAAGTCACTGACGTCACCCAGGATCCGCTGACGATCACGCAGGAGCAGGGATTCGTTCCGGACAGCCTGACGACCGGACACGGCCCCCCGGACGGACGCGACTTCTATCGCGTCTCGGCACATTCCTTTGGCGGTACCGAGACGGCGCGAGCCGTGCTCGAGACCACCTACACGCGCAGATTCTGAAAGCCCGTCATCGGCGGGCCTGAGATCGGAGAGCTGACATGAGAGCCAAACATACGCACTTTCGCATGCTGGTCGCCGTCGCTGCGGCGGCGCTGACCGCTTTCCAGGGCGGAAGTGCCCAGGCGGCGACGCTCAACCTCGCGGACTCGCCGCTGTTCCTCAACCAGGCGGTTCCGCCGCTCAACATGCTCGTCATGGGGCGCGACCACAAGCTCTTCTACGAAGCCTACAACGACGCCTCCGACCTCGACGGCGACGGCGTGGTCGACAGCGGCTACAAGCCCGACCAGATCGACTACTACGGCTATTTCGACTCGCACTTCTGCTACACCTACAACGGTTCGGGCTCCGGGCAGTTCGAGCCCGCCTCGATCACCGTAGATAAGACCTGCAGCGGCCAGTGGAGTGGCGACTTCCTCAACTACGTTACCACGGTGCGCATCGATGCCCTGCGCAAGGTGCTCTACGGCGGCTTCCGTCGCACCGACTCCAGCAGCCAGACCGTGCTCGAGCGCTCCTATGTCCCGCAGGACGCGCATTCCTGGGGCAAGGAGTACACCAGCACAACGGTTGACGGGTATGACATCTCCAAGTACACGCCGCTCTCGCAGCCCACTGCCGGCATGCGGCACCTGATCGCCAACACGACGCTCCTCAATGACTCGAACAACCCGCAGTTGCCGCGCATGCGCGTGCTGCAGAATCAGGCCCAGCACATCTGGGAGTGGGTGAGCATCGAGCGCCCGGTGGCGGACAACAATATCGCCGCCGTGGGCGCCTCGAACGGCACGATCTCGGTGACCCCGACGGACTACACGGTCCGCGTCAAGGTGTGTGTCAGCGATACGCTGCACGAAGGCAACTGCAAGAAGTACGGTAGTGTCTGGAAGCCGACCGGCCTGCTGCATGACTACGGCGAAAACGGCTCGATGCTCTTCGGCCTGCTGAGCGGCAGCTACACGCACAACACCCAGGGCGGCGTGCTGCGCAAAGCGGTAGGCACGTTCACCGATGAAGTGAACGCCGCGGATGGTACCTTCAACACGGCGACCAACGGCATCGTCAGCACGCTGAACAACTTGAGGATCCCTGACTTCGGCGCCGGCTACCAGTACAGCTGCGGCTGGATCACCGACCGACCGATCAACGACGGCGAGTGCAGTTCGTGGGGTAACCCCATCGCCGAAATGATGTACGAGACGTTGCGCTACTTCGCCGGCAAGTCCGGCCCGCTCGCGGCGTTCGACTATGCCAACGCCGGCAGCGTGGACAATTCGCTGGGTCTGCCGAAGGCCGCCTGGAGCAATCCCTATAGCGGCAAGCCCTCCTGCTCCAAGCCGTTCATGACGGTAGTGAGCGACATCAATCCTTCCTATGACTCCGACACGCTGCCTGGCACGTACTTCGGCGCTGGAGTGGCAAACGACCTGCCCGGCCCGGGACTCAACGTGCAGGCACAGGCGGACGGTATCTTCGCTGCTGAACAGCCGCTCGATCCGAGCCTCGGCCGCAACTTCATCGGCCAGTCGGCCGGCTTGTACGATGGCGCCCCGACACCGAAGCCCATCTCTGGCTTCGGCAGCATCCGCGGCCTTGCGCCGGAAGAGCCGACGAAGCAAGGCAGCTACTACGCTGCGTCCGTGGCGAACTACGGTCGTATCAACGACATCAGCTCTACCACTTCCGGCAAGCAGGAGGTCAATACGTTCGCGATTACGCTGGCCTCGCCGCTGCCGAGGATCGAAATTCCCGTCGGCAACGGGGGCAAGAAGATCACCCTGGTGCCGTTCGCCAAGTCGGTTGGAGGGTGCCTGGGCGTCACGCCTACGCCGGGCGGCTTCCAGCCCACCAACCAGATCGTGGACTTCTACGTCGAGACGCTCACGCCGACCTACGGCAGGTTCCGCGTGAACTTCGAAGACGTCGAACAGGGCGCGGACCACGACATGGACGCGATAGCCCTCTACGAATACACGTTGAACGCCAACGGCTCCGTCACCGTCAATGTCACCTCGCAATATGCGGCCGGCTGCATCATCCAGCACATCGGCTACGTCATCTCGGGCACGACAGCGGACGGCATCTACCTCGAGGTGCGCGACGCCGATACGGCCAACAACGGCGACGTGGATTACTTCCTCGATACGCCTCCTGGCGAGATGCCCGCGGCCGTGGGCGGCAATGCCATGCTCGCAGGTGCGCAACCCCTGGCGGCGACTCGCACCTTCGACGCGGGTGCTTCCACGGGCGCGAGCCTGCTCAAGGATCCGCTCTGGTACGCGGCGAAGTGGGGCGGCTTCCTCGAGGATAAGGACACTGCCAACGATGTGCCCGACCAGGTCAGCGAGTGGGATGGTGACGGTGACGGTGCGCCCGATAACTACTACCTCGTCACCAACGCGCTGACGCTCAAGGCGCAGATCGCCAAGTCCTTCAACGACATCATCGCGCGTGTGGCCTCGGCATCGTCCGCCTCGGTGAACTCAGGCTCCATCTCGAGCCAGACACGCGTCTACCAGGCGCGGTTCAACAGCGGTAACTGGAGCGGTGAGCTGCTCTCCTATCCGGTGAATCCGGACGGCTCGCTGGGAGCGCTCGAATGGAACGCGGCGCAGATGGTGCCGGATTTCAATAGCCGCACGATCATTACGGTCAACACCAGCGGCTCCCCGCTGGCAGTACCGTTCCGCTATACGAATCTCGACGGTACGCGCCGCACCCAGATGGGATCAACAGCGTTGGCCCAGCAAACCATGGTGAATTACTTGCGCGGTGACGGCAGCAAGGAAGTGCAGAGCGGCGGTTTGTTGCGCAACCGGCCCCTGATTCCCTTCGCCAACAAGCTGGGCGACATCGTCGACTCGGCGCCCGTGTTCGTCGGTGCACCGCCGTTCCGCTACACCGATACCCTGGAAAGCCAGCCGTACTCGACGTTCCTGAACAATTACAAGAATCGCAAGAAGCTGGTCTACGTCGGTGCCAACGACGGCATGGTGCATGCGTTCGACGCCGTGACCGGGCAGGAGGCACTCGCCTTCATTCCGAGCGCGGTGTTCCCGAACCTGCCGCTGCTCGCCTCGCCGTCCTACGTCCACCAATACTTCGTCGATGGCTCCCCGACCATGGGCGATGCCTTCTTCGGCGGAGCCTGGCACACGATGCTGGTCGGCGGCCTCAATAAGGGCGGTCGCAGCGTCTATGCGCTCGATATCACTGACCCGTCGGGGTTCAGCGAGGCGAGCGCGAACAGCATATTCAAGTGGGAGTACTCGGATTCGAATCTCGGGTACACCTTCAGCCGCCCGGCGATCGTTCGCATGCACAACAACAAGTGGGCGGCGGTCTTCGGCAATGGCTACAACAACACGGTCTCCGGCAGCGCCACGGGACGTGCTTATCTCTACATCGTCGATATCCAAACGGGTGCGCTGATGACGGCCGCGCCGATCGACACCAAGAAAGGCAGCACGACGACACCGAACGGCCTAGCCACGCCTGCGGTGGTGGACATCGATGGCGATTCCACCGTCGACTACATCTATGCCGGCGACCTGCTGGGCAACATGTGGAAGTTCGACGTCACGAATGCCACGCCCAGCAACTGGAAGATTGCCTTCCCGGTGGATGGCTCGGGCAATCCGACGCCGCTCTTTACGGCGAAGGACGCTGCCGGAAACCCGCAGCCGATCACTTCCCGGCCTGAGGTCGGCCGCGGCCCGAATGGCGGCGGCATGATCGTGCTGTTCGGCACCGGCAAGTACCTGGAGCCCGACGACAAGGATCTCGCCAAGCTCAGCAGCCCGTACCAGAAGGTCGAGACCTTCTACGGCATCATCGACAAGAACACCTCGGGCTTCCCGGCCACCGACCAGGTGACTGCACGCTCGCAGCTCACGCAGCAGACCATCCAGGTCGAGCAGAGCTTCACGCTGGGCGGGCAGACCTGGAACCTGCGCCTCACGTCGCAGAATCCGGTGGGCGCCAACCGTGGCTGGTACATGGACCTCGTCTCGCCAGCCCTGGGCTTCCAGGGTGAGATGCAGGTTTCGGATTCGGTCCTGCGCAATGGGCGCATCGTGTTCACGACGCTGATCCCGAGCGCCGATCCCTGCGAGTTCGGTGGCACGAGCTGGCTGATGGAGATGGATGCGCTGTCCGGCGCGCGGCTGCAGACCACGCCGTTCGATCTGAACAACGACGGTATGTTCAACAGCGGCGACTTCGTGACCGTCACGATCGGTGGCAGCACTATGACGATCCCGGCGTCCGGCCTGCAGTCGCAGGTGGGTATCACGCCGAAGCCAGGTATCCTTGCCGGCGCAAATGCCGAGTACAAGTACACGCCTGGAACCAGCGGCGACATCCAGATGACCGTCGAAAACCCGGGTGCCGGCGCCATCGGCCGGCAGTCGTGGCGACAGATCAGGTAGGACGCGTGTCACGCCTCCCCGCGTGCGGGGAGGCGTGAGCGACTGCGCACAGGAGAGTCCATTGAATACTCGCAAGCAACGCGGCATTACCCTCATCGAGTTGATGACGGTACTGGTCATCGTCGCGATCCTCGCGGCGGTAGCCATACCGGGCTATCGACAGCAGATGCTGCGGACCAACCGCACGAATGCCAAGACAGCGCTGACGCAGACTGCGCAGAACCTGGAACGCTGCTTCACGCGCACCAACACCTATGTCGGCTGCGTGGCGCTGCCGTTCACGACTCCTGAAGGGAACTACCAGATCAGCGAGGCTGCGGCGACCACTGCGACGACCTTCAGCTTGCAGGCCGCGCCACAGGGCAGGCAGGCCGATGACACTCAGTGCGCGAATTTCACGCTGAACCAGGCCAACGCGCGTGCCGTCACTGGGTCGCTCGCGGCAACACCCAACCAGTGCTGGGGACGCTGACTCGCCGCGATCAGTTTGCGCGGTGGCCGCAACCTAGCCGCTGACCGCGAGCCGTACTTTCGGCGCTCCCTCCTTCCCGCGGACCAGGGCCTGACGCAGGTAGCCGGCCGTATATGAGGTCGGATGCCGGGCCACCTGCTCCGGCGTCCCGGCCGCGACCAGCCGGCCGCCACCGTCACCGCCTTCCGGTCCCAGGTCGACGATCCAGTCAGCGGTCTTGATCACGTCAAGATTGTGTTCGATTACGATGATGGTGTTGCCTTCATTGCGCAGCCGCTCGAGCACACGCAGCAACTGCGCGATGTCGTGGAAGTGCAGGCCGGTGGTCGGCTCGTCGAGAATGTACAGCGTACGGCCGGTCGCGCGTTTGGAGAGCTCACGCGCGAGCTTCACGCGTTGCGCTTCACCGCCCGAGAGCGTGGTGGCGTTCTGACCCAGGCGCACGTACGACAGACCCACGTCCAGCAGTGTCTCGAGCTTGCCGGCGACTGCCGGTACGTTCTGAAAGAAGCGCCGCGCATCCTCGACGGTCATTTCGAGAACCTCGTGAATGTTGCTGCCCTTGTAGCGGATTTCGAGCGTCTCGCGGTTGTAGCGCCGGCCCTTGCAGACATCACAGGGCACGTAGACGTCCGGCAGGAAGTGCATCTCCACCTTGATCACGCCGTCGCCCTGGCAGGCTTCGCAGCGTCCGCCCTTGACGTTGAAGCTAAAACGGCCGGCCTCGTAGCCGCGCGCGCGCGCTTCCGGAACGGCGGCGAACAGCTCGCGAATCGGTGTGAACAGGCCGGTGTACGTGGCGGGGTTGGAGCGCGGCGTGCGCCCGATCGGACTCTGGTCGATGTCGATTACACGGTCCAGATGCTCGAGCCCTTCGATGCGCTCACAGGGAGCTGCATCATCGTAGCTCGCAGCGTTGAGTCGCGCGGCGGCCTGGCGGTACAGCGTGTCGTTGATGAGTGTCGACTTGCCGGAGCCAGAGACGCCAGTCACGCATGTCATCAGGCCCACGGGAAACTCCGCTGTCAGCTGCTTGAGGTTGTTACCGGTCGCACCGGCCACGCGCAGCACGCGGCCGTCGCCCGCTACGCGGCGTGGCGGCACTTCGATTCGCAACCGGCCGGACAGGTACTGACCGGTGATGGACTGCGGATTGCTCTCGATGTCGTGGGGCGTGCCTTGGGCCACGATTTCTCCACCGTGCACTCCCGCACCCGGTCCAAGATCGAGGACGTGATCGGCACTGCGAATGGCTTCCTCGTCGTGTTCGACGACGATCACGGTGTTACCGAGTTCCCGCAAGCGCACCAGCGTGTCGAGCAGGCGCTGGTTGTCGCGCTGGTGCAGCCCGATCGACGGCTCATCGAGGATGTACATGACACCAACCAGACCCGAACCCACCTGGCTCGCGAGCCGGATACGCTGGGCTTCGCCGCCTGACAGGGTGTCAGCGCTGCGCTCCAGCGTCAGGTAGTCGAGACCCACGTTGACGAGGAATCGCAGCCGGTCCGCGATCTCCTTCACGATTTTCTCCGCCACCGCGCCACGCCAGCCTTCGAAGCTGAACGCGGTGAACAGAGCCAGGGCCGCGCCGACGGACAAGCGGGTCACCTGCGGCAGATCCATGCCATTCACACGCACATGTCGCGCCGCGCGGTTGAGCCGCGTTCCGTTGCACTCCGGACACGGGCGATTGCTCAGGTACCTGGCCAGTTCCTCGCGTACCGTTATCGATTCGGTCTCCTGGTAGCGGCGCTCGAGGTTGGGGATGATGCCTTCGAAGCGGTGCCGACGACGGATCGTGCCGCCCTGTCCATCGAGATAGCGGAACTCGATCTGCTCCTCGCCGCTGCCGTACAGCAGCACCTGCCGTACCTTGTCCTCGAGCTCGTCCCACGGTGTTTCGATGTCGAAGTGAAAGTGCCTGGCCAGCGCCTGGATCAGCTGGAAATAGTAGGCGTTGCGCCGGTCCCAACCGCGCACGGCGCCACCGGCGAGACTCAGGTGCGGGTGGACGACGACCCGCTGCGGATCGAAGAACTGCTTGACACCCAGGCCGTCGCAAGTCGGACACGCCCCAACCGGGTTGTTGAACGAGAACAGACGCGGCTCGAGCTCCGGCAGGCTGTAACCGCACAGCGAGCAGGCCATGCGATCCGAGAACACCAGCTCGCCGCGCGCCGGTTCGTCCATCCAGGCGATGCGCGCCACGCCATCGCCGACGTTGAGCGCGGTCTCGAATGATTCGGCAAGGCGCTGCGCGAGGTCCTCGCGTACCTTGAAGCGATCGATGACGACCTCGATCGAGTGCTTGCGCCGGGCGTCCAGCTTCGGCGGGTCGTCGAGCTCGGCGACCTTACCGTCGATCCGGGCGCGAACAAACCCCTGGCCGCGCAGCTCATCGATGATCTCGAGGTGTTCACCCTTGCGTTCCGTCACCACCGGCGCGAGCAGCAGCAGGGCTGTTCCGGCCGGGATCGCCAGGACCTGGTCGACCATCTGGCTGACGGCCTGGGCCGCAAGCTCCTGGCCGTGATCCGGACAATGGGGAATGCCAGCGCGGGCATACAGCAGGCGCAGGTAGTCGTAAATCTCGGTGACCGTGCCGACAGTCGAACGCGGATTGTGCGAGGCGGATTTCTGCTCAATCGCGATGGCCGGTGAGAGCCCCTCGATCGTATCGACGTCGGGCTTTTCCATCATCGACAGGAACTGCCGCGCGTAGGCCGACAACGACTCCACATAGCGGCGCTGACCTTCGGCATAGATCGTGTCGAACGCGAGCGAGGACTTGCCCGAACCGGACAGGCCGGTGAACACGATCAGCCGGTCGCGTGGCAGCTCGACGTCGAGGTTCTTGAGATTGTGCGTGCGTGCGCCGCGGATGCGGATGAAGGACATGCGGAATCGTCGTCGTAAGAATGCCAGCCGGGTACTATACGCGCGGCGTCAAGTGCGGGGCAAAAGACCGGTGGGCCGGAATTCCCGCGTTCGAGCGCCCTGTTTCTCGCGTTTTCCGCAATGGTTGCAGATGCATCTACGGAGGCCGGCGCATAGAATACGGCCCCTTCATCGGCCGCAAGCTGCTTCGTTCCATCAGGTTCACACCGTACGGCCGGACGGCAGGCGACTTTCGCGCTCACAACCCGCTTTCGGAGGCTCCCATGGCTCGCGGCGTCAACAAAGTGATACTCATCGGCCACCTCGGAGCCGATCCCGAAACCAAGTCCATGCCGAGCGGGACTTCGGTGGCGAACCTGCGGGTTGCGACCTCGGAGTCCTACAAGGACAAGCAGACCAACGAATGGCAGGAACGGACCGAGTGGCACAACGTGGCACTTTTCGGCCGGTTGGCGGAAGTGGCCGGCGAGTACCTGCGCAAGGGCTCGCAGGTCTACATCGAGGGCCGCCTGCGGACGCGCAAGTGGCAGGACAAGCAAGGCAACGACCGATATTCGACCGAAATCGTCGGCAATGAAATGCAGATGCTGGGTGGTCGCGGCGCCGGTGCGTCCGGCGCTGGCGGCACGGGAGCCGAAGCAAAGCCCGCGCGCAGTGGCGCCGCGGAGCCCGCGACGGGCAGCGGCGGCGAGCGCGACGTGGAATTCGATGACGACATTCCCTTCTGACTCAAATCGGTAACACCGTTCGAGGAATCAAGATGCGCGCAGTGCTGGCTTCGATGCTGGTGGTAGCGGCGTCCGTTTCGCTGGCGGCGCCAGACACCGCCATCTACGAGCAGGCCATCGCCCATGACGGTCGCAGTGCCAAAGACCACGAGCGTGACGCGCGCGAGCGACCCGCCGAGGTCATGGCCTTTGCCGGCTTCAAGCCCGGCATGAAGGTCGCAGATATCTTTGCCGGTGGCGGCTACTACAGCGAGCTCATCAGCTACGTGGTGGGATCAGGTGGCCAGGTGCTGATGGTGAACAATGTGCCGTACGAGGATTACGCCAAGGACGATATCAAGGCACGTTTTGCCACTGCGGGACGACTCGCAAACGTGAAGCGCTCGGTCATCGAAAGCTGCGATCTGCAGCTGGGGAAGTCGACGCTCGATGCCGCGATGATCGTGATGTCGTACCACGATCTGTTCTATGCCGATCCACTCAATGGCTGGCCGGCGATCGACGAGCCTCATTTCCTCGACCAGATCTACGTTGCGCTCAAGCCGGGCGGCGCGTTCCTGATCGTGGATCACGCGGCTAAGGACGGAGTGGGCTCGAGCGTCGCGCTGCAGTTGCACCGGATCGATGAAGCCTTTGCGATCAAGGACATCACCAGTCACGGCTTCGTCTACGCAGGGCACTATGACAAGCTGCGCAACGCCACCGACGATCGCAGCAAGATTGTTTTCGATCCGGCGATCCGCGGCAGGACGGATCGTTTCGTCCATCTGTACCGCAAGCCGGGCGCGTGACAGCTCAGTCGCGCCGGCCGATCTGATGAACGGAGATGCGCGTTTCGGCGCGCGGCGCGTCTGGGTTGCGGGCGCAGTCCGAGCAGCCTGAAAGGCGCGAAGCGCGACGCCAGCGCAGGCGTTGCGGCAGTAGCCGGTCAAGCACTGCGTCAACCCGCTGACGCAAGCCGGCCGGCATGAGTACGTACGCGGCATAGAACCCGCTCGCCACGACGGCGAGCGCCACCATCAGCACCTGAATCCAGTGCGACACTTCAGGCTCCCAACGCGCGGGCCACGTGGAAGGTTACACCTGCAGCCAGATACGCGAGCAGGAACATGTAGCCCGCCATGATCAATGGGTAGCGCCAGGAGTTAGTCTCGCGCCTTACGACTGCGAGCGTCGAGAGGCACTGGGGAGCGAAGACGTACCAGGCGAGCAGCGCGAGCGCGGTGGCGAGGCCCCAGTCTGATGAGATCATCGGAATCAGCTCACCTGCCAGATCCTGCTTGGCCGCGGACAGCGCGTACACGGTGCCCAGGGCTCCCACGGCGACCTCACGCGCGGCTAGGCCGACCACGAGTGCGATGCAGATTTTCCAGTTGAACCCGATCGGGCCAAAAATCACGGCCAGGCCGGCGCCGAGTCGGCCCGCAAGGCTGTATTCGATGGCCGGGCCTTCGGCTCCCGGCGGTGGCGCCGGGAAGGAGCTCAGGAACCAGAGCAGGATCATCAACGAAAGAATGATCGTGCCAACGCGTGTCAGGAAGATCTCCACGCGCTGCCACAGACCGATCCGCAGATTTCTAAGGCTCGGCCAGTGGTAGGCGGGCAGCTCGAGCTGCAGCGTCTGCACCGAACGGCGCGAGCTGGCGAGCTTGAGCACCCATGCCACCAGCATCGCGCCCGCAACGCCGGCGACATACAGTGCGAATAACACCAGTCCCTGCAGCTCGAAAAACCGCCCTACCGTCAATGCCGGAACAAAAGCCGCGATGAGCAGCGCATAGACGGGAATGCGGGCGGAGCAGGTCATCAATGGCGCCACCATCAGCGTGACCATGCGATCTCGCGCGCTCGGGATGGTACGCGTAGCCATGATTCCCGGAATGGCGCACGCGAAACTCGAAAGCAGTGGAATGAACGAGCGGCCCGATAGGCCCACCGCGCCCATCAGTCGATCGAGCAGAAATGCGGCGCGCGGCAGGTAGCCCGAGTCTTCCAGCAGCAGGATGAAGAAGAACAGGATCACGATCTGCGGCAGAAAGACGAGCACGCTTCCGACACCAGCAATCACGCCATCGACCAGGAGGCTGCGCAGCGGACCCGAAGGCAGCGTTGCAGCCAGCCATGCACCGACGTGACTTACGCCGGAGTCAATCCCGTTCATCACCGGCTTGGCCCAGCTAAAGACCGCCTGAAAGATCAGGAACAGCACCAGCCCCAGGATCGCGACGCCCAACACCGGATGCAGCAGGACGCGATCGATGCGATCGCTCAATGCCTTGGATGCCTCGCGATCGGCGCCGATGGCCAGGAGGATGCGCTGCACTTCGCGATGATCCTCGAGCGTGTTGGAGGGTACAGCGCTCGCAGTCGCAGGCGGTACCGGAGGCAGCGATTGCACCTCGCGCTCGAGCCGATCAGCGAGGCGGCGACCGCCATCGGCGCGCACCGCTACGGTCTCGACGACCGGTACCGCCAGTTCACGAGCCAGCGCGGCGGCGTCGATCTCGAGCCCGCGCCGGCGTGCCAGGTCGACCATGTTGAGCGCGACGACGAGCGGGCGGCCCAGCCGCTTCAGGCCCAGCACCAGTCGCAGATGCTGACGCAGATTGGTTGCGTCGACGACGGCAACGAGCAGATCCGGAATGGATTCGCCGGCGCGCCGTCCGAACAGGACATCGCAGACGACCTGCTCATCGATGCTGTGCGGGTTGAGACTGTAGGATCCCGGAAGATCGAGTACACGGACGCTCTGCCCGCTTGCGGTTTGCAGAGTGCCTTCCTTGCGCTCGACCGTGACCCCAGCGTAGTTGGCAATCTTCTGCCGACTGCCGGTCAGCAGATTGAAGAGCGCCGTCTTGCCGCAGTTGGGATTGCCGACAAGCGCGACGAGGGGGCTCGTCGACGCGGCGGCCGATGAAGTCATGGCGCCGGATCAGCCTCCGGCAGCGCCACATCGATCCGGATGCAGTGAGCCTCGTGCCGGCGCAACGCAAACGTGGAAGAACCGACTCTTACGGCAATGGGTTCGCCACCGAACGGACCGCGAGCCACCACCCGCAGCCGTTCGCCCACGAAGAATCCCAGCTCCGACAGGCGCTGCCCAAGTGCGGTCCCCCAGGAATGGTTTGGCGGATCGACGGCCGCTACGTACGCAACTTCGTCTACCGCGAGCTCGGTGAGGCGCATGGGAGTGGAATCGAGTGATGCCTTCATACGCGTTGGTGCCAGTTGAGACACTGCCAATATTACTGTAAATGCGAATCACTCTCAAAAGCCTTTTGGCGCTTTGTGACCTAGGACTTGTACTTATGTTGAGTTGCTCGCTGACCGGATGCGCCAATTGGCCCGACCAATCTCCCTGCAAGGGGCCCCAGCACAGGGCTTGTCGCGCCTCCAGGAGCCCCCAGGGACGACCCAACCCCCTGATTCAGCTAACGGATACGGCAGTTGAGGCCAGGCGCCGTAGTCGCTGGGCTGCTTCAATTATTCACATCAAACCGCTAACCTCTGCGGCCCCTCCTGAGCGAGCTTTCGATGCCCGGCCGGCTATTCGTCAAGACTTTCGGTTGCCAGATGAACGAGTACGACTCTGCCCGCATGGCAGATGTCCTGCGTGAAGCCGATGGCCTCGAGCCCACCGAAAACCCGCACGATGCCGACGTCCTGCTAGTCAACACGTGTTCCGTGCGCGAGAAAGCGCAGGAGAAGGTCTTTTCGCTCCTCGGCGAGTGGCGCCAAATCAAGCAGCGTCGGCCTCACGTCATCATCGGTGTCGGTGGCTGCGTGGCAAGTCAGGAGGGTGACGGCATCACCGCGCGCGCCGCATGGGTCGACGTGGTTTTCGGGCCGCAGACGCTGCATCGACTCCCGGAAATGATTCGTGCAGTCCGAACGCAGGGTCGCGCGGTGGTCGATGTGAGTTTCCCCGAGATCGAGAAGTTCGATTGCCTGCCCGAGCCGCGGGCTGAGGGCGCCGCGGCGCTCGTGTCGGTGATGGAAGGCTGCAGTCGCTACTGCACGTTCTGCGTGGTTCCATACACGCGGGGCGAGGAGATGAGCCGTCCCTTCAGGCAGGTCATGGACGAGGTGAGCGCGCTCGCGGCCCAGGGTGTGCGCGAAGTGACGCTGCTCGGACAAAACGTCAATGCCTATGCGGGTACGTTGGACGAAGGCGGGACCGCAGATCTCGCGACTCTCATCCACTACGTCGCGGGGCTCGAGAACATCGAGCGCATCCGCTTCACGACCTCGCACCCGGCCCAATTCGACGACAGTCTGGTCGAGGCGTTTGCCAACGTGCCCAAACTCGCAGCGCACCTGCATCTGCCAGTACAGAGCGGCTCCGACCGGATCCTGGCGCAGATGAAGCGCGGCTACACGGCTTTGGAATACAAGCAGCGCATTCGCAGGCTGCGCGAGGCGCGTGCGGATGTGTGCGTGTCCTCGGACTTCATCATTGGATTCCCGGGGGAAACCGAATACGACTTTGCGGCGACTTTGCACCTGGTCGAGGAAGTGGGATTCGATCAGTCTTTCAGTTTCATCTACAGCCGCCGACCAGGCACTCCGGCCGCCTCGTTACCCGACGACGTGCCCCATGCCGAAAAGCAGCGTCGCCTGCAGATCCTGCAACAGCGCATCAGCGCCAATGCCCGGCAGATCAGCGAACGCATGGTCGGAAGCGTGCAACGAGTCCTGGTCGAGCGGCCAGCCCGCAGAAATCCGCGCCAGCTGGCCGGGCGCACCGAGAACAACCGCTGGATCAATTTCGATGGCCCACCGGTGCTGGTCAATCAATTCGTAAGCGTTCTGGTCACGGAGGCGCTGAAGAACAGCCTGCGCGGGCGTCTCGTCGGTGTCAGCCGTCGCGTCAGCGACAACCACTTGCGAGCCTCCGGCTAGGGACTGGGCATTGGCGTCACAGATCGCCACGCGCGATTTCGAACTCGAACCGGCGGATAACAGCAGGCTTGCGGGCTTGTGCGGCCCGCTCGACGAGCACCTGCACCAGATCGAGCAGACACTGGGCGTGGACATCAGCCATCGTGGCAATCATTTCCGCGTGACTGGGGACGCCGCGGCCGCGGACGATGCCGAGCAGATCCTCAAGCAGCTGTTTGCGCTCACGCAGGCCGGCGAGGTGACGCCGGAGCGCGTGCACCTGTCCCTGCGCGAGCGTGGCATGACGGGCTCGGCGGTCAATGCGGCTCGCGCTGAAGACGAGCTGCTGGTGCGCACGCATCGCGGCGGAATTCATGCGCGTGGACCCAACCAGCAGCAGTATCTGTCCAACATTCGCCAGTTTGACCTGACCTTCGGCATCGGCCCGGCTGGTACGGGCAAGACCTATCTTGCCGTAGCCTGTGCAGTGGAGGCGCTGCAGTCCGATCGCGTGCGCCGGATCGTGCTGGTGCGACCCGCGGTGGAGGCGGGCGAGAGACTGGGTTTCCTGCCGGGCGACATGGCACAGAAAGTCGATCCGTACCTACGCCCGATGTACGACGCACTCTATGAAATGCTGGGCTTCGATCGTGTGGCGCGCTTCGTGGAGCGGGCGGTCATCGAGGTCGCGCCGCTCGCCTTCATGCGTGGGCGCTCGCTCAACGACGCCTTCGTGATCCTGGACGAGGCGCAGAACACCACGGTCGAGCAGATGAAGATGTTTCTCACGCGCATCGGCTTTGGCTCCAAGGCGGTTGTGACCGGCGATATCACCCAGACCGACCTGCCCGCGGGCCGCGCCTCCGGGTTGAGAAACGTCATCGACGTGCTGAGCGGTGTGGAGGGCGTAGCCTTCACTTTCTTCAGCGCGCGTGACGTGGTGCGCCATCCACTGGTGCAGCGGATCGTCCAGGCGTACGAGGACCGCGACGCATGATGCAGGCCAGAACCGGCAGGCCCACACGCCGTGCGCGCAGGCGCTCGAAGTCGACGCGCCCGGAGGGCGCCCGCGGCGGCTCCCTGGAAGTGAGCGTGCAGTTCGCAACGCGCAAGCCGTGGGCACCGTCGAGCGTGCGCATCTCTTTTTGGGCCTTCGAAGCGCTCGGCCGCAGGCGTGGAGACTGGGACCTCGCAGTGCGGATCGTGGGCGCGGCAGAGAGCCGACGTCTCAATCACCGCTTTCGTCGCAAGGATCGACCGACCAATGTGCTGTCATTCCCCGCCACCGTCTCGCGAGCGGACGGCTCACGACCGCTCGGTGATCTGGTGGTATGTGCACCCGTCGTCGCACGCGAAGCGCGCGCGCGCGGCCGTTCGCTCGCGCAGCACTGGGCACACATGATCGTGCACGGCACCCTGCACCTGCTCGGATATGATCACGAACGGCCCGATGATGCCCGCCGCATGGAGCGCTCGGAGATCGGGGTGCTGCGCACGCTGGGATATCCCAATCCATATGAGTGATGATCCCCACAGTACTAGTACTACCGGACGCTGGCTGCGCCGCCTGACGCAGGGCAAAGGTGGCGAGCCGCGCGACCGTGAGCAGCTGATCGAGGGGTTGCGCGAGGCAAGCGAACGCGGGCTTATCGACGCGGACGCGCTATCGATGATCGAGGGTGTGCTCGAGGTCGCGGACGCGCAGGTCCGCGACATCATGGTGCCGCGCTCCCAGATGGTGGTAATCCAGCGCGATGATGCGCCCGAAGCGATCTTGCCGGTCGTGGTGGAATCAGGTCATTCGCGCTTTCCGGTCATCGGCGAGGATCGCGATCGCGTGGCGGGGATCCTGTTGGCCAAGGATCTGCTCAAGTACTTCGCCGAGGCAGGCGAGCGGCCGGAGTTCGATATCAAGGAGTTCTTGCGCTCGGCCGTGATGGTGCCGGAGAGCAAACGCCTCAACGTGCTGCTCAAGGAGTTCCGCAGCAGCCACAACCACATGGCGATCGTCGTGGACGAATACGGCGGCGTTTCCGGCCTGGTGACTATCGAGGATGTCATCGAGCAGATCGTGGGCGAGATCGACGACGAATACGACATCGAAGATGATCGGCCCATTCGCCGTGAAACGGCACGCCAGTTCCTGGTGCGAGCCCTGAGCCGCATCGATGAGTTCAACGACTACTTCGGCAGCCGGTTCAACGATTCGGAGTTCGACACCATTGGCGGCCTGATCACTCACCAGCTGGGGCGCCTGCCACGCCGGGGCGAGGCCGTCACCGTCGATGGCTTCGAGTTTCGCGTGCTGCGGGCCGACCGCAGGCGCATCGATACTCTGCGAGTCACGACTCCCCGGGACATTCCCACACGCGTGGATGAATGAGGCTGCCGGCAGCGCTTGAACGATGGGCGGCGCCGCTCAGCTTCGTGCTGGGCGCCGCGCTGTCGCTCGGGTTCGCGCCATACGAGCTCTTTCCGCTTGCGGTCCTGTGCCCGGCGGCGCTCTTTGTGTTGTGGGAGGGGACGACTCCGCGCCGCGCCGCGTGGCTGAGCTTCTGGTTTGGTGGCGGCACTTTTCTCGCCGGTACCTACTGGCTCTACACCAGTATCCACATCTTTGGCGAGGCGCCGATCTGGGTGGCGTTCCTGCTGATGATCGGGCTCGTGGCCATCATGGGCCTGTATCACGCTGCGGTGGGCTACGCTTCGACGCGCTGGCTGCCACCGCGTGGCGCACTGCGCTGGCTGATAGGCGTGCCAACGCTGTGGCTGCTGATGGAATGGTTGCGTGGCTGGGTCCTGAGCGGTTTCCCATGGCTTGCTCTCGGCTACAGCCAGATCGATTCCTGGCTCGCTGGATGGGCGCCGCTCGGCGGCGTTTATTTCATCAGTCTCCTGGTTCTCGTTTCGGCCGGCGCGCTGATGCTCCTGCTCAGGGGCTCCAACGCCGAACGAGTCGTGGCGACGATCGTGATACCGCTCATCTGGGGCGGCGGTGCCTTGGCGACGCGTGCTGACTGGGCGCATCCGGTGAACAAGCCGGTGACTGTGAGTCTGGTGCAGGGCGCGATTTCGCAGGATCTCAAGTGGCAGGCGGCGAACCGCGACGCGACACTGCGCCTTTACCGGGAGCTGACCGAGAAGGCTTTCGGCAGCCAGATCATCGTCTGGCCCGAAGCGGCCCTCCCGGCACTGGAGCATGAGTTGCGCGCCTATCTCAGCGCGCTCTACCGTGATGCCGAGGCGCACGGCTCCGATCTGATCATCGGTATTCTGCGCTACGACTTCGCGCGCGATCAGTTCCGCAATTCCATCGTTGCGGTGAACGGTGGTGTCACTTGGTACGACAAGCGCCGCTTGGTGCCGTTCGGCGAGTTCTTTCCAGTGCCCGCTTTCGTGCGCAAGTGGATGCGGCTCATGAGCCTGCCTTACGTCGACATGACACCCGGCGACCCGCGGCAACCACCGCTGCGAGCGGGTGGAGAGAAGCTCGGCGCCACGATCTGTTACGAGGATGCATACGGCAGCCAGCAGCTCGCGGTGCTGCAGGAGGCGACCCTGCTGGTCAACGTCAGCAACGACGCCTGGTTTGGCGATTCGACGGCGCCACATCAGCACCTGGAAATCGCACGCATGCGGGCGCGTGAGGCGAGCCGTTACATGCTGCGCGCGACGAATAACGGCATCACCGTGGTAATTGACCCAAGCGGTGAGGTCGTGGAGCGCATCCCGCAGTTTCAGCCCGCGGTGCTGAGTACGACGGTGCAGCCACGCTTGGGGCTCACCCCGTACGCGCGAGCGGGCAATGTTCCCGTGGTCTTGCTGGGTTGCGCAGGCCTGGTCTTGGCGATTGCGATACAACGTCGTCGTGCGGCGGCGGCCAGGCGCAGCTGAGCTCAGCGCGCACAACTCAGGCGTACGCCCTTGGCAATCGAAACCTGGCCGCCCATCGCAGTCGTCGGCGCTGGCGCGGTCGGCTGTTATTACGGCGGCATGCTGGCGCGTGCCGGCGCACCGGTGACGCTCATCGGCCGGGCCGCGCATGTCGACGCCATCACGCGCGATGGGCTGTACCTGGAAGGCGTGCGAGTCAAGGAGCACATTCGCGTCCGCGCCTCGACCAACATGGGAGCCGCAGGGGGAGCGCAGCTGTTTCTGGTCTGTGTCAAGACGACGGAAACGGAAGAGACTGCAACTGCGCTCGCACCGCTGCTGCCGGCGCGAGCGCAGGTCCTGAGCCTGCAAAACGGCGTGGACAACTGCGAACGGATGCGTGTCGCTGCGGGTCTCGAAGCCTTCGCCGCCGCAGTTTATGTCGCAGCCGAGATGGCTGGCCCGGGACACGTCCGACACAGCAGCCGGGGCGACCTCGTCATTGGCGATCCCCGGACGTCCGCAACCGATAGCGTGCCCGCCGCCGAGCTCGAGCAGCTGGCGGCGCTGTTCAACCGTGCCGAAATCCCCTGCGTGGTGACGCGCGATATCAACGCCGAGCTGTGGAAGAAGCTGGTTCTCAATTGCACCTACAATGCGATCTCGGCTCTGGCGCGGGCGCGTTATGGACGTATCGTGCGCGATGCCGGCATGCGCACGTTGCTCGCCCGGGTTTGCGAAGAAACCGTGGCAGTTGCGCGCGCGGCGGGAGTGAACCTCGATCTCGCCGAGCAACTGTCAGTGGGCTTGAAACTGGGTGAAATGATGCCGGAAGCGCTGTCCTCAACCGCACAGGACATCGCGCGCGGCAAGCGCACCGAAATCGATTCGCTGAACGGTCATGTCGTACGCCTTGGGGAGAGACTCGGCGTCGCGACACCGATCAACTACACGCTCTACAAGCTGGTGAAGCTGCTCGAACAAGTCACATAATTCGCGCCCCTGCGATCGGGCGTGGAGATTCGATTCATGAAGCGCACTGTCATTGGGTTCCAGAGCATGCTCATCTGCGCCTGCATGGCGCTGACGCTGGCGTCGGCGCCAGCTCCGGCGAAGACACAGAAGCCGCCACTCCACGGCCAGCATTGGATGGCGATCACCGGCAAGCCACTCGCGGCAACTGCCGGCGCAATCACCTTCCAGAAGGGCGGTAACGCTGTGGATGCAGCATGCGCCATGATCGCCGCAACGGCGACCATGTGGGATGTCCTGAGCTGGGGTGGTGAGACGCAAGCACTGATCTACAACCCGAACACCGGCAAGGTGATCGGCGTCAATGCTCTGGGTGTCGCCCCGACCGGTGCCACGGCAGATCTCTTTCGCTCGCGCGGGATGAAATACCCGCCGGAATACGGGCCGCTCGCGGCGGTGACTCCTGGCACGCCGGGCGGGATCCTGACGATGCTCGCGGAGTTCGGAACGCTGAGCCTCGAGGAAGTCCTTGCACCTGCCATCGCGCTCGCGGATGGCTATCCGATCGAGCGCGAAACCGCAGATTCCATCGAGCGCACCAAAGCCAAACTCAAGGAGTGGCCGGACTCGAAGCGAACGCTCCTGGTGCATCTGGGCGAGGCGCGCGAGGCACCGCAGGCCGGCGAGATTTTCCGCCAGCCTGACCTTGCGGCGACCTTGCGCAAGCTGGTCGAGGCCGAACGCAAGGCGCGTGACGCCGGCAGGGATCGAAAAGCCGCCATCATGGCGGCCTATGAGCGCTTTTATCGTGGCGACATCGCGCAGGAATTCGTGCGCGGCTCGCAGGAGGTCGGCGGGCTCATCACGCTGCAGGACCTCGCCAACTGGAAGGTACATCTCGAGGAGCCGGTGCACGTCAACTACAAGGGTATTGAGGTGTACAAACTCACGACCTGGGTGCAGAGCCCGGTGATGCTGCAAGCGCTCAACCTGCTCGAGAACCTCGATCTAAGGTCGATGGGTTACAACAGCGCCCGCTACATCCACACCGTGTACCAGGCGATGAACCTCGCCTACGCCGATCGCGACTTCTACTATGGCGATCCTTATTTCCCGCCGGCTGAACCGATTCACGGGCTGCTCTCCAAGGACTACGCACGCGCACGTGTGAAGCTCATCGGCACTGATCGCAACGACCCGGACATCCGTCCCGGCGACCCCTATCCGTTCCAGGGCGAGACGAATCCGTATCAATCACTGCTCGATCACTGGCACAGCAAGATGCCTGATCTCAAGGCGCAGGCGGAGTTCGACCGGCACTTCCGTCTCGGCACGACAAGCGTCGAAGCCGCGGACGATCAGGGCTGGGTGGTGTCCGTCACGCCGAGCGGCGGTTGGCTGCCCGCTGTGATCGCGGGCCGAACCGGGATCGGCATGAGCCAGCGCATGCAGAGCTTCGTGCTCGATCCGGCCGACAACCCTTTCAACGTGGTCGAGCCGGGCAAGCGTCCGCGCGCCACGCTCACGCCGACGCTCGCGCTCAAGGACGGCAAGCCGTTTCTCTCCTTTGCGGTGCAGGGCGGCGATACGCAGGACCAGAACCTGCTGCAGTTCTTCCTCAACATGGTCGAATTTGGCATGACTGTGCAGGAGGCCACCGAGGCGGCCAATTTCACCAGCTACCAGATGCGTGATTCCTTCGGCGAGCACGAATCGATGCCCGGGCGCCTGACGCTCAATGACTCGATCTCGCCGTGGGTGCGCGATGAGCTGCGGCATATGGGGTACAAGCTCGATTTCGAGGAGCGCACCTCCGGGCCGATCAACGCCATCTATTTCGACCGCGCCCACGGCACGCTGTGGGGCGGCTCGAGCAACCACGGCGAGGATTACGGCATCGCCTGGTGAGGCGCCGGCACGGTTCGCATTCCTGAGAGGCGCAGCAGGCCGAGATAGATCAGACACAACGCCGGCAGCAGCCCGAGGTGATAGGTGGCGTTGCGATCGAAGTGCGCGGGATCGAGCGCGACCCCCCGTTGCTGCGCGATCGCGGCCACGATTGAAATTGCCAGCCCCGCAAGCACAAGCGCGGAGCCAGGAGCACGCGCGTGCCGCAGTAGGCCGCCGACACATAGAAGCGTGCCCACCACCGTCGCCAGCAGGCTGAGCAGGAAGCGCGGTTCCAGCCAGCTCAATACCGCGTAGACCGCGAGCAACGCCGTGACGATGGTGAAGGTGAGGCGCACACGCGTCGCGCCCAGCAGTTCGAGGCCGATCTGCGCGAGGCCGGCAGCAGTCACACCCGCGAACAGCATCGAAAACCACCACACGATCGCCTGCGCGACATCCTGCCGGGTGCTGAAGAACGCGTGCCAGATACCCCCTGCAAGCGCCGCCGATGCAAAGCCGGCGAACAGCGTAGTGGGTCCATGCAGGGTCCAGTCGCGTGATCTGCGCCCGAAGGCAACGGCAAACGCACCGCACAGCGCGGCCAGAATGAAATCAGTTACCCCGGTGACAAGCTCCGCTGTCACGGCGCGATGTCCTGAAGCGGTCGGGGCGAATGCTTCGCGCGATGCCGCATTTCAGTCTGCCAGCGTGAAGGTGAGCGAGAAGGTTTCCCAGCCCGCGGTTGGCGGCCGTCCGTCGCGGGCTTTTGACCGGCGCATCGCGGCGTCACTGCGACGGGCCGAGTATAGTCCCGCCGATGATCAGTATCGATCACGTAGGGATCGTCGGTCGCGACGTTGCGGCCATGCAGGCCGCTTTTGAACGGCTGGGATTCATCACCACGCCGCCCAAGCTCCTGATGCAGGCCGATCCAAAAACCGGCGAACGCCGGTCACTGCAGCAACTATGCTCGCATGCCGTGCTGGAGCAGGGCTACGTCGAGTTATCGACGCTGGAGGGCGGAGAGCTCGAGCACCCCGTCGCAGCCTACGTGCGGCGGCAACGAGGCCTGGAGATTCTCGCCTTCAGCAGCGCCGACATCGAAGCGGACGCCGAGCGATGCCGCGCGGCGGGCCTCGAGCCCTCGCAGGTGGCCGTCGCCACGCGTGATGTCGCATATGGATCACGTCGAGGCGCGGCGCAATTTCATTGGTTCACGCTCGCGGCCCGCAGCGCTCCCGAGGGCCTGGTGTGCTTCGTCCACAATCACACGCCCGAGCTCGTGTTCCAGCACGAGGTGATGGGACATCCGAACACGGCGAGCGCGATGACCGGCGCGACCATCGTGTCTGCAGAGCCGGAGCGCACCGCGCGGCTGTATCGTGCGCTATTGCAGGAGGAACCGCGCGGCGATTCCGAAGACGTGCGCTTCGAGTGGGGCACGCAGCGCATTCGCATCACGACGCGCCACCGCTTCGTCGCCGACTATCCTGGCGCGGGCGTGCGCCGGCTTCCCTGCCTGGCGGGATTCGAAGTCACTGTGCGCGACGTCGCGAGCACCGCGGCTTATCTCAAGCGGGCGCGGGTGCGCTTCGAGCCGCGATCGGATGGTGGACTGTGGGTCGGTCCGCGTTCCGCCTGCGGTACGGCCCTGCAGTTCACGCCGCAGCCGCCGTGATGCCTGCAGTACGGTACGAGCCGATGCGCTCATTTGGCCACACCGGCGCAGTCGTGTATCCTTGCGCGCTCTCCGCAAGGCCTTGATTTTACGCATAGTATCCACATGCAGGAACGCTACGACGCTGCGCAGGTCGAGTCTCGGGCACGCGATTTCTGGGACGAAAAGGATCTGCTCATAGCGCGCGAAGACGCCGCGCGCCGCAAGTACTACTGCCTGTGCATGTTTCCGTACCCGAGCGGGCGACTGCACATGGGACATGTGCGCAACTACACCATCGGCGATGTGATCACCCGCTACATGCGCATGCGCGGCTACAACGTGCTGCAGCCGATGGGCTGGGACGCGTTCGGGTTGCCGCCCGAGAACGCCGCGATCGCCAACAACGTGCCGCCCGCACGGTGGACGTACGACAACATTGCCTACATGCGCGCGCAGCTCAAGTCACTGGGCTTTGCCATCGACTGGCGGCGCGAACTCGCGACCTGCCAACCCGAGTACTACCGCTGGAACCAGTGGCTGTTCCTGCGCATGCTCGAGCGCGGCATCGCCTACAAGAAGACCGGGATCGTGAACTGGGATCCGGTCGATCAGACCGTGCTCGCCAACGAGCAGGTGATCGACGGCCGAGGCTGGCGCACCGGTGCGCCGGTCGAAAAGCGCGAGATCCCGATGTATTACCTGCGCATCACGGCATACAAGGAAGAGTTGCTGAGTGCGGTCGATGGCCTGAGTGGCTGGCCGGAACGCGTCAAGGTGATGCAGGCCAACTGGATCGGCCGGAGTAAGGGCGTCAACTTCGGTTTCCCCTACGAGATCGACGGCGCGCGGCAGCTGCTGCGCGTCTTCACTACCCGTGCCGACACCATCATGGGCGCGACGTTCGTCGCGATCGCGCCGGAACATCCGCTCGCGCTCAGGCTGGCGCGCGACAATCCGCGCATCGCGGCGTTCATCGAGGAGTGCCGCGGCGGCGGCACCACCGAGGCCGAGTTCGCGCTCATGGAGAAGAAGGGCATCGCGACCGGTTTCTTCGTCACCCACCCGCTGACCCGGGAGTCGATTGAAGTCTGGGTCGGTAACTACGTGTTGATGACGTACGGCGAGGGCGCGGTCATGGGTGTGCCCGGCCATGACGAACGTGATTTCGAGTTCGCCAAGAAATACGGCCTGCCTATCCGGCCTGTCATCGATGTCGAAGGGCGCACTTATTCGACGGAGGGCTGGCAACCCTGGTACTCGGAGTACGGCCGTTGCGTAAATTCCGGCAAGTACGATGGGCTGGACTATGACCAGGCGGTAGCTGCCGTCGCGGGCGATCTGTGCGCGCTCGGACTCGGCGACGAACAGACTGTCTGGCGCTTGCGCGACTGGGGTATTTCGCGCCAGCGCTACTGGGGCTGCCCGATTCCAATCGTGCATTGCCCGGCCTGCGGCGATGTGCCCGTCCCGGACTCGGATCTGCCGGTCGTGCTGCCTGAGGGACTGGTGCCCGACGGCAGCGGCAACCCGCTGGCGAAGACGCCGTCCTTTTACGAGTGCCGCTGCCCGAACTGCGGCGGCGCGGCGCGGCGCGAGACCGACACGATGGACACGTTCGTCGATTCCTCGTGGTACTACATGCGCTATGCCAGCTACGACAACACGCGCGCCATGGTCGACGATCGCGCGCGCTACTGGATGCCGGTGGACCAGTACATCGGCGGCATCGAGCATGCGATTCTGCATCTTCTGTATTCGCGCTTCTGGACACGCGTGATGCGCGACCTCGGCCTGATCGACTTAGCCGAACCCTTCATGAACCTGCTCACGCAGGGCATGGTGCTCAACGACATCTATTCGCGCGCCGCTGCAGACGGCCGCGTCACCTACTTCAATCCGGCGGAGGTCGACGTCAAGGTGGACGCCAAGGGTGCGCGCGTGAGCGCGGCGCTCGCGGCCGACGGCCAGCCGGTCGAATGGGAAGGCATGCGCGCGATGTCCAAATCCAAGAACAACGGTGTCGACCCCACGACATTGGTGGAGCAGTTCGGTGCTGACAGCGTGCGCCTGTTCACGATGTTCAAGTCGCCGCCCGAAGATACGCTCGAGTGGTCTGACGAAGGCGTGCAGGGTGCCCAGCGCTTCCTCAAGCGTCTGTGGAAGGCCGTGTACGAACACGTGACCCGGGGGACTGATCAATTCACGCCGCGGGCGACGATCGAGCACGCCACACTCACGGGCACGCAGCGCGAGATGCGACACCTCGCGCACCAGATGCTGGTGAAAGTTACTGATGACGTGGGGCGGCGGCGTACCTTCAACACCGCGATCGCTGCGGTCATGGAACTGATGAACGCGCTGGCGCGCTTTGATGACCAGACCCCGGCTGGCCGCAGCGTGCGTCAGGAGGCCCTTGAACTCATCGTGCTCACGCTTGCGCCCATCGTCCCGCACGTGTGCCACGAGCTGTGGCAGGCACTCGGCCATAGCGACGTGCTGATCGATGCGCGCTGGCCCGAGCCAGACCCGGCCGCGCTGGCGCAGGACATGCTCGAGATCGTGGTGCAGGTGAACGGAAAACTGCGCGGTCGCATCCAGGTTCCCGCCAGTGCCGATGAGGCCGCGATCACGCAGGCGGCACTTAGCGATTCGAACGTGCAGCGCTTTGTGCTGGACAAGCCGGTGCGTCGCGTGATCGTCAAGGGCAAGCTCGTCAATGTGGTGGTGTAGCAAGAAGGTCCTGCGCGGTCCGCGCGCGCGGAAGCGCCAACTACGACCCGCCGCCACGCTCGCCGTGGTTAGCGTTCTCGCCGCTGCGTGCGGATTTCACCTGCAGGGCGCAACGCCGATGTCGCCGGTGATGAAAGTCACTTACGTCGATACAGAGGACGCACGCTCGCCATTCCTGCTCACGCTGTTGCGTTCGCTGGAAACGAGCGGCGCGGCCATTACGCCGGACCGGGCCGCCGCCACGGCGGTGCTGCGCATCGAGCGCGACGAAACCGGGCAACGCGTGCTGTCGGTATCCGCGAGCAACCATCCGACCGAGTACGAGATCTTTTACACCGTCAAGTATTCCGTGAGCGCGGGTGGCAAGGAACTGCTGACGACACAGACGCTGACACTGACGCGCGATTACAGCTTCGATGAAACGACGCTGCTCGCGAAGGAGCACGAAGAGGACATCCTGCGCGAGGCGCTGGCGCGCGACCTCGCCGGCCTCGTGATGAGCCGGCTCACGAGTCTGTAGAGAAAGACCGGGAGGGGCTCGCCGTGCCCTCGACAGCGGTAGTGAGACTTGCGGAGGTGTCGCGCATCGAAGCGGCGACGCTGCTCGCTCGCTACGGAATCGAGCTCGCGCTGGTCCCCGCCGGCGAACCGATTCCTGGCTCGTACTGGGGCGAGGAGGAGGCCGGCCTCAGGGGTGACAGGCTCTACGCGCGCCTCGATACGCCACTGCACTCGGTGCTGCACGAGGTCGCTCACTACGTCTGCATGACGCCGGAGCGCCGTTCTGGGCTCGACACGGACGCGGGTGGCGAACACGCTGAGGAGAACGCCGTCTGTTACCTGCAGATCCTGCTCGCCGACGGGGTTCGCCGTTTTGGGCGCGCGCGCATGATGGCCGACATGGATCGCTGGGGCTACACGTTTCGGCTCGGTTCGGCACAAGCGTGGTTTGAACGCGACGCCGCGGACGCACGTGACTGGCTGCAGCAGCACGGCCTCATCGATGAGCAGCTGCAACCGACGGGCCACCTGCGGGAATGATCGTCAGCGACGTGCGAAGCGATCTGTAGCGCTCACCAGCTGGTGCAGGATGCCCGGTTCCATGGCCGAGTGCCCCGCATCCGGTACGACGCGAAACTCGGCTTCCGGCCAGGCGCGGTGCAGGTCCCAGGCGCTCATCATCGGGCACACCACGTCGTAGCGTCCCTGCACGATGACCGCGGGGATGCGGCGGATCGCCTCGACGTTGCGCAAGAGCTGATCCTCGCGCTCGAAGAAGCCGCGATTGACAAAGTAATGGCACTCGATGCGCGAGACCGCCGTGGCAAACGCATCATCGCTCCAGCGCGCGACGTTCTCCGGGTTCGGTTGCAGGTAGCTGGTAGCGGCCTCCCAGATGGACCAGGCCTTGGCTGCTTCGAGCGCCACCTGCGCGTCATTGCCGGTGAGCCGGCGGTAGTAGGCTGCCACCAGGTCGGAGCGCTCGGCCGCTGGAATCGGCGCGAGATACTGTTCCCAAGGATCGGGATACAGGGCACTCGCGCCTTCCTGGTAGAACCACTGAATCTCGTGACGTCGCAGCAGAAAGATGCCGCGCAACACGAGCTCGCTCACGCGCTGCGGATGCGTCTGGGAGTAGGCGAGCGACAGTGTGCTGCCCCAGGAGCCACCGAACACCTGCCAGCGTTCGATGCCGAGGTGTTCACGCAGCCGCTCGATGTCGGCGACCAGGTGCCAGGTGGTGTTATCGATGAGGCTGGCATGCGGGCGGCTGCGGCCGCAACCGCGCTGGTCGAAGAGCACGATGCGATAGCGCCGTGGATCGAAGAAGCGACGGGAGTCCTTACCGGCTCCGGCGCCGGGTCCGCCGTGAACGAACAGCACGGGCTTGCCGCGGCGATTGCCGCATTCCTCGTAGTAGATCTCGTGCAGGTCGGAGACGCGCAGGTACCCGCTGTCGTAAGGCTCGAGCGGCGGATAGAGCGTGCGCAGCGCCGCACCCCGGGGCGCGGTCCGCGTTCGGCGCGGTGTCCTGTGTTTGCGAGCGGTCTGGCGCGGTGTGCGGCTGCGCTGCTTGACGCGCCGCTTCATGTCCTGAGCACCATCGGCCCGAGCGGGCGGCCGCCGATGAGATGCACGTGCAGGTGATAGACCTCCTGCCCGCCATGCGCGTTGCAGTTCACGATGAGCCGATAGCCGTTGTCGGCAATCCCTTCCTTGCGCGCCAGATCCCGCGCCACGATCACCATGTGGCCGATGAGTGCCTCATCCTCATCGGCAATGTCGTTTACGGTGGGAATCGGCTTGTTCGGCACGATCAGGATGTGGGTCGGGGCGAGGGGACGAATGTCGCGAAACGCCGTGACACGATCATCCTTGTGCACGATAGCGGCCGGCAGCTCTCCGGCGATGATCTTCTCGAACAGTGTCGGCATGGGCTTACCCCGAGATCCTCAGACGGGGTGGCAAGCCTATCACCGGACCTTTGCGCGGCTCTAATCAGCCGGTGGTCCAGGGGATGCCGCCATGCACGACGGGCAATTCCTACACGCCAAATGAGGAATTTACATACACGCACCCATTCAGGCAGTGCGCGGTGGCAAGGGCTCGCGGCGGGCGACTGTCCGCACCGCCGCGATCGTCCCCAGTTCTCGGTGATCAATAGCCGTCGTTGCCCTTCTTCATGCCAGCCTTCGCCAGCTCGGAGCTGCTCAGCTTGCCGTTCTTGTCGGCGTCGAGCTTGTCGAACTCCGACGACAGCGCGGGATCGGCTTTCGCTTCGTCCTTGGTAATCACGCCATCGGCGTTGGTGTCGAGCTTCGAGTAATCGGCCGACTGCGCGCCAGTAGTGGACGACGACGGCGCCGGGTCTTGTGCGAACGCTGCGCTCGCAGCCAGCAGGGCGGCCAGAGTCGAAACCTTGATGATTGCTTTCATGTCATGCTCCTTCAGGTACGTGAGTTCAGTTTCCACGTGCGCAAGCGGCGCGCGGACGACGAGAACGATGCAGCACGCGTGCCAGTCCGGATACCCCCAGAAGCAACTAGCCGGTTCGTCCCCCGTCCAGCGCAGTGTTGCCTGTCGGCGACGGCCTTCCCTCTTGACAGCAAGTCTTCCAAGCAGCCCGATGGGTGCGCGTTTGTGTAGACTCCGCCGACTCGCGCCATAGGGCGCCCCTCATATGGAGCAAGACATGAAGCGGGACCCACGTGGGTCGGGGGTTTGGATATTCACGCTCCTGTCGACGGCGCTGATCGTTTCTGCATGCGGACGATCGACCACGGATTCTGCCATGCCGAGCGCCGCGGCAACCGGGCGGGCGGCCTCGACCGTGTCCTGGCTGGCATTCCGCGACCAGTTCCTAGAGGCTCATTTCAAGGCTCACCCTGCGTTCGCAGTGGATGCGGGCAGGCACGAATACGATGGACAGCTCCCGGACTGGAGCGCCGCAGGCGTTGCGACCGAAATAAAGCGGCTGCACGCTGCGCGCGATGCGGCCGCAGCCTATGGCGATGCCGTGCTGTCAGAATCAGAGCGCTTCGAGCGCGACTACCTGATTGCACGCATGGACCGGGAGCTGTTCTGGCTCGAGATCGCGGAGGCGCCGTTTCACAATCCGGCTTTCTATCTCGACTGGATCAGCGACGGTCTGGATCCATCGCCGTATCTCACGCGCGAGTACGCGCCGCTCGAGCAGCGCATGCGCGCCTACATCAAGTACCTGCGCGCAATTCCGCTCGTCGCGCCGCAGATCAAGGCGAATCTCCGCGCGCCCCTGGCACTGCCACTGCTGGAGCGCGGTGTTTCCGCGTTCACGGGGTTCGCCGACTTCTACGAGCACGACGCTGCCGCGACTTTTGCGAGCGTGAGTGATGCTTCATTGCAGGGCGATCTGAAGGAAGCCAGTGCCACCGCAGCCGCCGTCGTGCGCGACCTCGCCTCCTGGCTCGAAGCGCAGCGCTCCTCCGCCACCGGCAGTTTTGCGCTGGGCGCGGAGAAGTACGCGACGATGCTGCGCATGACGGAACAGGTCACGACGCCGCTCGCCGATCTCGAGGTGGTCGGGCGCGCGGATCTGGAGCGCAATCTCGCCGCATTGAAGGAGGCGTGCGCGGCGTACGTGCCGGGTAAGCCGATCGCCGCGTGCTTCCGCAAGATGGAGCAGAACAAGCCGAGCGGCGGTGCCGTGGAGGGTGCGCGCCAGCAGCTGGCGGGGCTGCGGCAGTTCATCGTCGAGCGGCAGGTGGTGACGATTCCCAGCACCGAGGAGGCGCGCGTAGCGGAGGCGCCGCCGTACAATCGCGCAAACTCCGCATACATCGATATTCCGGGCCCATATGAGAAGGGCCTGCCGGCCACGTACTACATCGCGCCTCCGGATCCGAGCTGGTCGGAGCAAGAGCGCCGCGATTACATTCCCGGCCGCGCCGATCTTCTATTCACGTCGGTGCACGAGGTGTGGCCGGGGCATTTTCTGCAGTACCTGCATTCGCATCGCTCCGGCTCGATCGTGGGTCGCCTGTTCGTTGGCTATGCGTTCGCAGAAGGCTGGGCGCATTACGGCGAAGAGATGATGTGGGAGGTGGGACTCGGCAACGGCGATCCAGAAACGCACATCGGACAGCTGTCGAACGCACTGTTGCGCGACGTGCGCTTCCTCTCGGCGATCGGATTGCATACGCACGGCATGACCGTCGCCGAATCGGAACGGATGTTCCGCGAGCAGGCGTTCCAGGATGCGGCAACCGCGCGCCAGCAGGCCGCGCGTGGCACCTACGATCCGGCTTATCTCAACTACACCATGGGCAAGCTCATGATCCGTAGGCTGCGCGAGGACTGGACCGCGAGCCGGGGCGGGCGCGCCGCGTGGCACGACTTTCACGACCAGCTGCTATCGTACGGTGGTCCTCCGATCCCGATGATCCGCAAGGCGATGCTGGGGAAGGACGACGGCCCCCTGTTCTGACGCGCGGCTCCACAAGCCACTGGCAGCCTTCGAAAATGGGGGTTGCGCCCCCGGACTGTGCGGCACGCCCGCCAGTGGCGGGGGGCAGCCAGTCTGGGTACGCTTGCGCTCGTGAAGCTCAGCGCCGATAGCCTTTCCAGCCATCTCGCTCGCGAACTCAAGTCTGCGTATCTCGTTACCGGTGACGAGCCGTTGTTGGCGGCCGAGGCAGCGGATGCGATCCGTCGCCGGGCGCGTGAGTCCGGATACACCGAGCGGCGGGTGTTCTTCGTCGAGCGCGGGTTCGACTGGAACAACCTGCGCGCGGAGAGCCAGTCGCTGTCGCTGTTTGCGGAGCGCCGTGTGCTCGATGTGCGCATGCCCGGTGGCAAACCTGGCGATGGCGCCGAGCTGCTGCAGGCTCTCACCGAGAATCCACCCCCCGATCAGTTGTTGCTCGTTTCCTGCGGCAAGCTGGAACGCCAGACGCTGCAGAGCGGCTGGGTGAAGGCGTTCGAGCAGTCCGGTGCCTGGGTGCAGATATGGCCGATCGACACCGACCGGCTGCCCGACTGGATCGCAGCGCGCATGCGCAGCCGCGGCCTGGTTGCGGATCCGGCAGCCGCTGCATTGCTTGCCGAGCGCGCCGAAGGGAATCTCCTCGCCGCACAACAGGAAATCGACAAGCTGGCGCTCCTCGTCAAGCCTGGACCAGTGGATGCCGCCATGCTGTCCCAGGTCGTCGCAGACAGCGCTCGCTTTGACGTGTTTCAACTCGGCGATGCAGCCTTGCGTGGCGATGCGCGACGCGCACTGCGGATCCTTGATGGTCTGCGCGGCGAGGGCGTTGAGGCAACGCTCGTGTTGTGGGCGGTCAACCGCGAAGTGCGTGCTCTGCGGCAACACCTGTCACAGGAGCGCAGCGGACGCTCACCGCCGGCCTGGCAGCGCCCCCATCCGGCATTGCTCGCCGCTGCGCAACGCGCCCGAAACCTGCCCGTCGGCGAACTCGTGCGCCTGGCGGTGCGAGCCGACCGCACGATCAAGGGACGAAACGCCGGCGACCCATGGGATGTGCTTGCGCTCCTCATCGCGCGCCTGGCCGGCGTACGCTCGCTGCCCGATGCGGCGTGATTGAACGGCCGCGATCCATGAATCCGATCGGCATCTTCGGCGGCACGTTCGATCCCATCCACTACGGCCACCTGCGCACGGCCTTCGAACTGCTGCAGGCCCTCAGACTCACCGAGGTCCGATTCATGCCGGCCGGCAATCCGCCGCATCGCGAGTCACCGGTGGCGAGCGCTGAGGTGCGCCTGCAGATGGTGAAAGCGGCGACCGAGGGCCAGCACGGCTTCCTGGTGGATGATCGCGAGATCCGGCGCGAAGGACCGTCATATTCAGTCGATACGCTGGCGACCTTGCGCGCGGAACATCCGGATCGCTCCCTGTGTCTCATCGTGGGAATGGACGCCTTTCTCGGGCTGCCGAAGTGGTATCAGTGGCGTGAAATCCTGCAGCTCGCGCACGTAGTCGTCGCTCATCGCCCGGGGTGGCGCGCGCCCGGTATGGGGCCGCTGGGAGAGCTGCTGGTGGACCGCGGTACGGGGCGCATCGGCGACCTGCACGAATCGCGCGCCGGTTGCATCTACATCCACGCCGTGACACAGCTCGAAATTTCCTCAACGGAGGTGCGCAACCTCGTCGCAGCGGGACGTGATCCACGTTTCCTGATGCCCGACAGCGTGCGCAGGATCATCATGGAGAGTCACTGTTACACTGCAATGCAAAGCTGATTTCTTTCACCCAAAGGAGGCAACACCCCGGCATGACACCATCCACCATCAAGCGCCCGCGTGTGCGTTCGCGGCGCTCACTCGAAACGGTCGTGGTCGAGGCGCTTGAGGACATGAAGGCGGCGAACATCAAGGTGCTCGATGTGCGCCCGCTGACCGACATCACCGACATTATGGTGATTGCATCGGGCACCTCCGACCGCCACGTACGCTCAGTGGCGGACCGGGTGATCGAGAAGGCCAGGGAAGCAGGCTTTCGGCCCTTCGGCATCGAAGGTGAGCGCGACGGGGAATGGGTTCTCGTCGACCTGCCCGACGTGCTCGTGCACATCATGCTGCCGCGCGTGCGCGAATTCTACGGACTGGAAAAATTGTGGAGCGTGGGCTTCCACACCCGTCCCGCACCTGCCTGAGCGCTGCGCACCGCGCCTGCGCCGGAGGCACGATGCAGTAAGCTGCGCGCATGCGCATCGAGCTGCTCGCGCTCGGCACCCGGATGCCCGGCTGGGTTGATGCCGGCGTCGAAGAGTACGCCCGCCGGCTCGGAGCCGAGGTCCGCTTCGAGCTGCGGGAAATTCCCCTGGTACGGCGTACCGCCAGCAGCAGCGTCGCGCGAGCCAGGGCGGAGGAAGGCGCCCGCCTTCTTGCTGCCATCCGCCAGGACGCGTTCGTGGTGACGCTCGATGTCGCCGGAAGGGTGTTCAGCACCGAACAGCTCGCTGCATGGTTGCAGCTGCGCATGCGCGAGGGGCGCGATCTCAGTCTCCTCATCGGCGGACCGGACGGCCTGGCGTCGGAATGCCTGCAACGCAGTGACCTGCGCTGGTCGCTCTCGGCCCTCACGTTGCCGCACTCCTTGGCGCGAATCCTCGTCGTCGAGCAGCTATATCGTGCCCTGAGCCTGATCAAGGGCCATCCCTACCACCGGGGCTGAGCCGAGCGCGCCCCGCCACGAGCGGCCCGGAGGCCTTGCCGGGCCTTGTGACATAAGCAGGCGGGTGGCGGAAAGATCCTGTCAAATCTGCGACGCGGTTGTCGGCGAGAGGCGACGCTCTTGCTTGCCTGCAGCGATCCCACTGACCAGAATTCATTCGCCCTCCCGACGGCAAGAAAGCCCTGCGAAGTAACGATCGACAGCCTCTGCAAGGCTGGTATTGGGCCCGGGTTTGTGACCTTTGATTCGAGGAGCTGTATCCGGATGACGCAAGGCGCCGCCGAAGACCTCTGGCACCTGAGCATCGACGATCTGTTCGTCACGCCCGTCGAGACTCCACCTCTCGAAGGCCCGGGTCCATTCGTCATCAATCTCAGCGCCTCAACCGCACCGATCAGCCTGCCATCCGGCGGCCTGACCGGATTCGAGAAGCACAAGCTCTATCAACTCTCCCGCAAGGAAGACGGACGGGACCGGTTTCGACTGCGCCTGGGATTCTTTGATACTCCGGATGCCGCAAACGAGGCACTCGCCAAGCTGCGCGAGCGCTATCCGAGCGCGTTCGCAGCGAATGCCGCAGACGAGGATCTGCGTTTCCACACTGCGCGCTCCCAGCCTGCCCCAAGGGCCGAGCCCGTGACTACGGCTCCTGCGGCGCGCGGTGTGGTGCCGTCCACGCAGGTCCGGGGCGGAGGAGTGCGTAACGACACGGGGCGGCGGGGCCATAAGAAACGCGACATCCGGCGCGACCATGGCATGCAGGCCCGCTCCAACGACGCGCAGGGCCCGCATCGGAACAAGCCCGCTGCACGCCACGCGCAGCACCCGGCAAAGAATTCCGCTCATGCACCCGTCAGCAAGGCGCCGTTAGTAGAGGACATCGATGTCGAGGCGATCCTCCTCGCCGCGCTGGAACCCGCGCCGCCGTCCAAGTCTCAAGCGGATGGTGCGCCACGCGCCACGCCTCAAGCGCAGCACTCACGTCCGCAGCCCAAACCAGAGTCCAAGCCCAAAGCGGTGACTCCGCGACCGGCCGCAAAGCCCGAAGCACGCTCATCCAAGCCTGCGCCCGCGCCTGTTGCTACCCCCGTCACTGCGCCCTCGACCGCACCTTCAGCCACGGCCGTATCCGCGCCCGCAGCTGCTGCTGTGCCCGCGCCCGCAGTTACTGATGTGCCCGCGCCTCCAACCTCGGATGTGCCCGCGCCCGCACCTGTGGTTAACACGGCACCAGCAGAGAAGGCACCCATTCAAACTGCGGTCGTGGCAGCGCCTCAGATGCCGAAGGCTCCAGAGGTTGCGCGGGTTGTTGCCGATGCGCCGGCCGTCGTCAGCACACCTCAGCCCGCAAGCGCGCCGATCGTTGTTGTTCCGGCTTCAATGGCTGCACCCGAACCCGTCGCATCCGCCGCCGCCGCGATCTCGCCGACGGCAGTGCCCATTGACGACGAGTCGCACATCATCACGCACCCACGCATCGATGAGGTGGCAGTGGACGCTGCCGCGCCCCAGGCGGCGGACATCCCGATCGACCTGCACTTCATCGATCGCATTTTCGACGACGAGAAACCTTCGGACGACGATACGCCCACGGTCGAAGTGCTGGCCCTGCAGTCGCCGGAGACACCGCTGACCGCGGAGGCGAAGAGCGCACCCGCCGTTGAGCAGGAGGCTGCACCGCCCAGCAAGCCACGGGCGGCGACGATCGATCCTCCGCAGGCAAACCCGCCCGCACCCGCACCCAGCACCAAGGCGAAAGAGACGCGGGCGATCACGCCTCACGACATCATCGCGTTGCTGACTCAGCCGATCCCGGTGGCACGGTCGCTCGTTGCCAAGGCCGTAAGGTCAAGGGCGAAGCCTGCGGCTGAACCGTCGCACGAGCCGCCGGCCCCGACTGCGCGCCCGCTTACTGTCGAGCCGCAGCCACCCGTACAGAACGTGACGGGCGAAGGCGATCGAACGACCGCCGATGTCAGCGCACGCGATGAGCGCCGCGTCAGCAACGATGCGGCGCACGAAGTCGTCGTCGAATTGGCACCCGAGGCCCCGCTGGCGATCGTCGAGGCGGTTACTCCTGCGGCTGCACCCGCCGCGCCTGTCGCAAGCGCTGTGCCCCTTGCACCGCCGCCCGCAGTCGCTGCCGATTCGCCCGTGGATGCGATGGCCGCCCAGATCGAGTCGGAACTCGAGGCGGTCATGTCTCTCGAGCTGGAGGTGACAGGTCAGCCGTTGAGACTGGCACCAAGTGATTCCGCCCTTGCAGAACGGCAAGCGGAAGTTCCTC
>Ga0326726_10000294_pt1 | contig 47592 bp, 51 predicted proteins | sample MHFenrmetagenome_2_FD_207603 | JGI IMG/M metagenome (GOLD analysis project Ga0326726, IMG submission 207603) | Lab enriched peat soil microbial communities from Michigan Hollow, Ithaca, NY, United States - MHF15MN | ecosystem: Environmental > Terrestrial > Soil > Wetlands > Peat | place: USA... | reverse complement strand
AAAAGCATGAGTATCGACATAAAAGGCTCCTTTAGAATTTTTCGGGTGAAACCACGGCGATCATCAGGTAGACCGCACAGGCGACCAGAACAGGCAAGACGAAATATTCCATTTCAATGACCTCCGAGTAAAGGGTGAATACAGGCCGCAAGGCCCATTAAAAGCAGAAAAATCAGTAGCCCCAGATACATTGCGTGATAGACGTTCATCTTCATACCGCCTCCCCTTCGATGACTGTTTTTTTATTTGAAAACCCCTGTTGATAAACCGGTATCGTAAAGCTGAAGCAGGAGCCTTTGCCCGGCTGGCTTTGTGAAGAGACAATCCCACCCTGGGCTTCGACAAGCTCCTTGACGATGGAAAGCCCCAGGCCCACCCCGGAACGCGCATCCTGGCCGGGAGCCCTGAAAAACTGCTCGAACAGATGCGCCATGTGCTCAGAAGCGATCCCCGATCCGGTATCCTCGACGAAAAAGCGGATAAAGTCCCCCTCTTTTCCGGCTCCGGCCCTCACGCTGCCGCCGGGCATGGTAAATCGAAGGGCATTGGAAAGCAGGTTTGCGAAAACATGCCGGACAGCTCCGGGATCGGCAAATACATCCGGCAGTTCATCGGCAATGGCGCCCGAAAGGGTGACGTTCCTGTCTTTCGCTTCGTTCATGAATGGCTCCATGCCTTGCCGGACAAGTACCGAGGGTTGCATGGGACGGGGCTCGAGGTAGGCTTTCCCCGATTCGATGCGGCTCAGGTCGAGCAGGTCGTCGAGCATTTCGACAAGGCGCTCACAATCTTCCCGCGCTCCGACCATCAGTTCGGTCTGCTTCCCGTTCAGGGCGCCGACCTCCTCATCGAGCAGCAGGTGGATCGACATGCGCAGCGAGGTCAAAGGCGTTTTGAGTTGATGCGAAACGGTGGATACAAGCCCCTGCTTCATCTCCTGCTGATCGTGCAGTTGCGTCACATCGGTCATGATCAGGATAGAACCTCCGATATCACCGGATTCCGGACCCGATACGATCGGCACAGCCTCCAACCTGAAGAAATACTCCTTGTTGCCTACGAACTGCTGTACAAAACCTTTGGCCTCAAGTGTCGCAGATCGCCGGGTGGCAAATAAGTTTTCAAGCAGGCCGGACATCCAGGGATAGGGAAGCTCCCTGACCGAAACTCCCGGTTTCAGCCCGAATAGCCGGATTGCCGTTTCGGTCGAAACCCCGACCTGTCCCTGTGGATCAAGGACAGCCACAGGCACCGGCAACGCCCTGAACACATCCTCCGTCAGCTTGCGGCTCCTGATAAGGTTCGCCATGTCGCTGTCCCTGTTCTGGCGCAGAGCCGTCAACATCGCATTGAACGACCGTGACAACTGGCCCACTTCGTCTTCCGACCCTGTCTGGATGACGACTTCAAGATTGCCCTGACGGATCTCTTCGGTCGTTTCGATCAGGCTTCGCAATGGATTGAGCACCCAGCGATGAATCTGGTAACCCAGCAGGATGGAGAGCAGGACACTGGCGATACCGATGGACAGCACCCGCCAGCGGGCCGAAATAGAGAGGTTTCGTGCGGCATTTTTTTCCGAAATCATGTTTGCCTGGTTCATCTCGAGAATTTCCCGGGCAACCACCTTGATTTCGTTGAATACGGGCAGCAGCCTTGTATAGTAGAGCGACCGGCGAACAGGCTCGGGTTTCGAACGGTCCATGATCCCGGCAAGAGTCCCGAAATACTCTTCTGACAATCGGCGAACCTTTTCAGCCCGCTCCTGCTCGCCCGGCAAGGTGATGTTGTGGAGTTCCCGATCGAGTGCATCGTTGAACTTCGCTTTATGCTCGTTCACCATGCGCACCCCATCCTCCTGATTGCCGATAAAGGTGTACAACACCCCGCTGTCTATTCTTTCCAGCGCATCTTTCATATCCTGGCAGGCCACAACGCTGAGGTAATTCTGCTTCAGTACGATGGCAAGGGACTTGCCGAGATCGTCGATCTGCCTGATGGTCATGAGGCTGATGGCCGTCACGATGACGAGCATTCCGCTCATGCCGAGCAACAGTTTCTGTCTGATTCCGATTTTCATGATTCATAACTTTACCTGCCCTTAGGCAAATAACGTGCCAGACACAAAACCGGGGAAAAGAGGGTGGATACAGGGGCTGACGGAGGGAATCAGATTTAATAATGCACGGATGAAAATCACGAAAGAGTGCAAAATTCAACATCGACAATCAGAAGGAAGCGCTACAAGGAGATATGGCGAGAATATCTCGGCCTAAAGGAGGTGAGAAGATGGCGATCAGCGCATCCGGGAAGGGAAAAACCGGGAAAAAAGGTAAGGACAACTGACGGTAAGGCGTCTATAGTCCGTACTGTTTGCGCTTTCTCCAGAGGGTGGCCTTGTCAATGCCGAGGACTTCGGCAGCTTCATGCATTGAGGAGACTGAAGCAAGAACCCTTCGGATATGAAGCTCTTCGATGGTTTCAAGTTTTTCCCTGTCCCCTATTTTTATCTGCGGCTGCAGCAAGGTGACCATGGTTTCAGGGAGAAGCTCCTGTCCGATGAACGGCGCCGTACAGAGTATCACAGCACGCTCAACCACGTTTCGAAGCTCGCGGATGTTGCCGGGCCAGCCGTAGTTGCGGAAAATGTGCAGCACCTCGGGCGTGAACCCCTGAATGGCCTTGTGGTTGTGGGCGTTGAAAAATGCAAGCATGTTTCCGGCAATCGCTTCGATATCCCCTGGGCGCTCCGCCAGAGAGGGCAGCGTTATCTGAATGACGTTGAGGCGATAGTAGAGGTCTTCACGGAAACGGCCCGAAGCTACGGCCGACTCCAGATCGGCGTTTGTGGCGGCGATGATTCGCACATTCGCTCTCCGGGTGCGCTGGTCGCCGACGCGCTCATACTCCCGCTCCTGCAGGAAACGCAGCAGTTTCGACTGGATCGAAAGAGGAAGATCGCCGATTTCGTCGAGGAACAGGGTGCCGCCCTCGCAACTCGCCACACGCCCCGGATTGTCCCTCAGGGCACCGGTAAACGCACCCTTGACGTGGCCGAACAGCTCGCTTTCGAGAAGTTCCGGATTCAGGGAGGGGCATGATATAACGCCAAAAGGCTTGTCGGCTCTATGGCTCCAGCGGTGGATAAGCCGGGCAAGCATGGTTTTTCCCGTGCCGCTCGGTCCTCGAAGCATCACGACCGCATCGGATGAGGAAACCTGCCTGGCCAGTTCGATCACCCTCTGCATGGCAGGATGGCTGGAGCTCAGCGACACATCCGGTTCGTTACGGTTCAGATCGTCCTGGAGGAGCGTGATGCGCTGCTCAAGCTTCCGGACAGCGGCCAGTCGTTCGAGAACAATCTTGAGCTGGTCCGGCATAAAGGGCTTGGGAAGATAGTCTGCAGCCCCCCGCTTCATCGCTTCGACCGCAGTATCCACCGAGGCATATGCCGTTATGACGACGATCTTCAACCAGGGAGCTGCCGAAACCAGCGCCGAGACCAGATTGAGACCGCTTTCCGTGCCCAACCGCAGGTCCACGAAGGCAAGGTCGAAAATCTGGAGTCCCACCTCAATCAAGGCGTCACGGGCATTCGATACGGTGGTGACCTTATGGTGCTGCAACTCGAAGAACATCATCATCGTTTTTCTGATGTTGCTCTCGTCATCGACTACCAGCACGTTCATCACGGGAGATGATGCCGCCTGTTCAACACTTTCCATTTTGATTTACATGAAAATCTTCAAAACCGGACATGACAAAGACTGTAGATCTTATCATTCAAAAATCATGCCGGATTATTGGAGAAAGCCTTGCGGCAGCGTCATGTCGTCCAGTGCCTGACGTTCTCCCTGGTCACCAGCGCTTCGACCCCAGCTTCCCGGAGCAGCGTTTCCAGTACAGGAAGGAACTCCTCGATCTTTTCGGTGCTGTCGATTATTTCCACCACCATTGGCAGGTCCCCGGCAAGTTCGAGGATCTTTGCGGTATGCACCTTGTGACGAAGGCCGAAGGAGAGCAGGCCCCGGAACACGGTCGCACCGGCCATGCCCCGCTCAAGGGCCTCGCTGACCAGCAGTTCGTAGATGGGACGGTGGTGAAGCTTTTCCTTTTCACCGATGAAGACTCTCAGCAGTTCGCATTCTATGAAGTTCATCATTGCCAGAGTTTTGCGAGTTGCGTTCCGGTAAAGATGCATGCCATGCCTCCAACGAGGCTTCCGGCAACATACATGCTTGCGTAAAGCGCCTGGCCGTCCCTGACGAGGCCCATGGTTTCGTACATGGCTGTCGAGAAGGTCGTGAAGCCACCGCAGAAACCTGTCGTCAGGAGGAGCCTGGTTTCCGGGGAGATCAGCGTGGTCGAAAGGGCCAGCTCACTGACAAAACCGATGACGAACGACCCGAAAAGATTGACGGTGAGGGTGGCATAGGGAAACCCTGCGCCGGAAAACGGAACGGCAAGCGCGACAAGATAGCGCAGGACAGATCCGACAAGCCCTCCTGCGCCTACCATGAGCACCCCTTTCAACGTGCCACCTCCGATTTTGCTACTCCCGCTGACATCGATGCCGTGGCCTTAACGGTCATTCTGGCCGGACTGCCTGTCCTCGATTCGTTTGTGGGTGCAGCACATCTCATCGTGCATGGATATAAGCGTGTTGAAGATGCCGAGGCAGATGATGGTCGGAGCCCAAAGCCCGATGAATATGGCTATGATCTGGTTGTTACCCCCGGTACCGAAAATAAAGATGTAGATGGACAGCAGAATCGAAAGTGCTGCGGCGACGAGATAGTACATCGGCTTCATAAGGGGAGCTGGTTTGATGAACGGTTTCGATATTGAAATGTAACAATTTGCTCCCTTTCCCTAAACCCTGCTGTAAATGGGCCCCCAGTTGGACGCATTTCAGCGCGCCAGCCTTATTCCGCGGGCCTTCATGAGGGCGGTGACCAGAAAGACAAACGACGCGACAAGGATGATGGTGGCGCCTGATGCCACGTCGAAAACCCACGACAGCCAGAGCCCGGCGATACTGAACACAATGGAAAACACTATCGCAAGGGCCATCATGCCGTGCAGGGTGCGGCTGAAGCTTCTAGCCACGGCGGCAGGAATGGTCAGCAGGGCGATGACCATCACGATGCCGACGACCCGCACCATGATCACTACGGTCAGTGCAATGAGGCAGAGCATGAGCATGTCGAGCGCCACGGTTTTCAGCCCGGAGATGCGCGCATACTCTTCATCGAAGGAGATGGCGAGGAACTCCTTGCTGAAAAGCCAGACCATGAGGACTATCATGAGATCGAGCATCAGGATGAGCATCAGATCCGACGATGGAACCGTCAGGATATTGCCGAACAGGTAGCTGAACAGGTTCGGAGCATAACCCGGCGTCAGGCCGATCAGGATGACTCCGATCGACATACCTGCCGCCCAGAAGGCCCCGATGGCCGTATCTTCGGCGATCTTCGCCTTGCGGGTGAGCAAGCCGATACCGAGGGCTGCTGCCAGGCTGAAGGGGATGATCCCGACGAGCGGGTTCACACCGAGATAGTATCCGAGTCCGATACCGCCAAACGCCGTATGGGCGATTCCGCCGCTGATGAAGCCTATCTTCCTGACGACGACGTAGGTGCCGATGATTCCGCAGGCAACGCTCGACAGGATAGCCGCAAAAAGCGCATTGCGCATGAATTCGAAGTGCAGGATGTCAGGCATGGTCGTGATCTTCATCGGGTTTGCCGCCGTCAGCCTCGAGATGCTCTACGACATCGACCGGGTAGCGGTAAAGGCTGTCGAGTGTTTTCCTGCCAAGCGTCGAGCCCTTTTCATGCATTTCAAGGGTACAATTCAGGCAGGCTATCCGCGAAACATGGCGAGCGATGGTACCCGTATCGTGAGTGACCAGGACGATCGTGTGCTGCTCCCTGAGCCTGTCGAGAAGATCGTATATGGTGGACTTCATGTCAGGATCGACGCTGGCTGTCGGTTCATCGAGCAGCAGCAGTTCCGGTTCACTGGCCAAGGCCCGGGCGATGAGCACCCGTTGCAGCTCTCCTCCCGAAAGGGCGCCGATCCTGCGATTCCGGAGACCAGTCAGGCCGGTAATTTCAAGCACTTCGGCCGCCTTCTCCCTGTCGATCTTTCCATAACGTTGCAGGAGCTTCCTTCTGGACAGCCGCCCCATCATCACCACCTCCAATGCACTGATCGGAAATTCGCGATCGAAATAAAGTCGTTGCGGAACGTACCCTATCCGGGAGGAAGCAAATCCGGGAGGCACACCAAAAACCGTTACCGTCCCTGATGTTGGCTTCTGAAGGCCGAGAAAGACTCTCAGAAGGGTGGTCTTGCCACCCCCATTCGGACCGAGCACGGCAAGGAAATCCCCTTCATGCACCGAGAGGGAGAGCCCCTGCAGCACTTTCATGCCACCGAGTTCGACGCAGAGCTGGTCGCAAAAGATTACCGGGTCGCTCATTGCATGCTCCTGACGAAAGCCGCCGTCGCCTGGCGGAGGTTCTGCTGGTAATCACGCGAGAGCGGATCGACCATGGCAGTCGTGCCTCCGATGTCCCTTGCGATGGCTTCCGCCTGGGTCGTGCTGAACTGGGGCGATACGAACACCACCTTTATCCGGCCAGCCCTCGCCTTTTCGATTACCCGCGTCATCTGCACCGGGGTCAGGGTCTTGCCTTCAACTTCTGCAGCGATCTGTTCGAGGCCATAGTCGCGTGCATAGTATCCCCATGCCGGATGGAATACGAGGAAATGCCGCTCTTTCAGACCCGATAACCGATCCCGGATTTCACGATCGAGCGTCAGAAGCTCCCTGTCGAGCACTGCCCTGTTGGTTGCGTAGTACTCACGGTTCGCCGGATCGACGGCGGCGAGTGCACGCTCGACATTGGCAGCTGTCGTCCGTGCGTTCTGCGGAGAGAGCCAGAAATGCGGATCATCCCGGCCATGGCGATGCGATTCAACTCCGGAAGAGTCGTCATGTTCCTGCCCTGGTGCGGGCATAGGCAGAAGGCGGACCCCTGAGGAAGCATCACAGACAGTGAGGTTTCTGTTGAGTTCGAGGAATCGACGCATCCAGTCAAGCTCAAACTCCACGCCCGACCCTGCCTTGATGAACAGGGCTGCCTGGCCGAGACGTTCCATCTGCTTCGGGGTAGGCTCATAGCTGTGGGGGTTGCCGCCGGGAGGCACCATGACCGATACTGAAACCCGGTCTCCGCCTACCCGGTCAGCAAAATAGGCAAGAGGCTCGATCGAAGCGACGACCTGAAGCTTAGGGGAAGCTGACTGGCGTGAACATCCCGAAAGAAGGATCAGGGAAAGCAGCAGCAGATATTTGAAACTTTGAGCAAAAAAAGGGAGGATGATAACCTTACGGCCAGGACCTGTGGACATACATGAGCTCCTGATACATTCAAAAAGAGACATTAATCGTATGAAATGACACAATCTACCATCAAAAAAAAGGGGGGAAACAGGAGGAAAACAAAAATGAGAACGACGGATGCGCTGAACAGGCTCCCGCGACATGCGGAAGCCCGTCCGGCATCTGTCAGTCATCAGTGAAGGCGGTTCAGGGCGCTGACGATCGCCTTGATGGAGGCAAGGCTGATGTTCGAATCGATGCCCGATCCGCAGGCAAGATGTCCTTCGGAACTTGAAACCCTGATATAGGCGATGGCCAGTGCATCGGAACTATGGCCAATCGCATGTTCGGCATACTCGTCGACATGGAAATCGAGACCGGTATGGCTGGCCATTCCTCGTACGAAAGCATCAAGCGGCCCATTGCCCTTGGCCTTGAAGGCAAACTCGCCATCCGGCCCATTCATTGAACAGCTGATGATCGTCGCAACCTCATCATTGGCCTCCGGATCCTGGTCTTCCCAGCTGATATTGCATTTCTTGAGCATGTATGGCGCCTTGGCTCCGATGTACTCTTTCTGGAAAAGATCGTGGATCTGTTCGGGAGAGAGCTCTTCGCCGGTCCTGTCGGTCACCTCCTGAACGGCCACGCCGAAATCGGGCTGCATCCATTTCGGGATCTGGATACCATACTCCTTGTCGAGCACGTAGGCGATACCGCCTTTGCCGGACTGGCTGTTGATCCTGACGATGGCCTCGTAGGTGCACCCGACATCCTGGGGATCAATGGGCAGATACGGCACGTTCCATATCCCTTCCGTCGACAGCTTGTGAGCCTTCATACCCTTGCTGATGGCATCCTGGTGCGAACCGGAAAATGCAGTGTAGACCAGTTCGCCGGCATAAGGGTGTCGAGCGTGAATGTCCATGCGGGTGCACCGGCGATAGATATCCCGAATGGCCGGCAGATCGGAAAAATCGAGCTTTGGATCGATCCCCTGCGTCAGGAGGTTCAGGGCCATCGTCACGACATCCATGTTACCACACCGTTCGCCGTTGCCGAACAGCGCACCTTCAACACGGTCGGCACCTGCCATGACGGCAAGTTCGGCAGTCGCCACGGCTGTTCCCCGGTCGTTGTGCGCATGCACACTGATGATGGCCGCCTCACGATCCCTGAGGTTCCGGCAGAACCACTCGATCCTGTCGGCATAGATGTTCGGCGTCGAGAGTTCGACCGTAGAAGGAAGATTCAGGATGACCTTGTTCTCCGACGAAGCACCCCACTCCTCCATGACTGCGTGGCAGACGTCGAGCGCATACTCAAGCTCGGTACCGGTGAAGCTTTCGGGACTGTATTCCAGGCGGATTCCAGCATTGCCGCTCGCCTCCTTCAACTCCCTGACCAGGCGGGTTCCGGCAATGGCAATCGACCTGATCTCCTCCTTGCCCATGCGGAAGACGATGTCACGCTGCTGACGCGAAGTAGAGTTATAGAGATGCACGATGGCGTTTTTCGCGCCCTGTATCGATTCGAAGGTCCTTCGGATCAGATGTTCACGTGACTGTGTCAACGCCTGGATGGTAACGTCGTCGGGAATCAGCTTCTCTTCGACCAGCTTGCGGACAAAGGCAAACTCGGTTGCCGAAGCAGACGGGAAACCCACTTCGATCTCCTTGAACCCGATGGAAACAAGCAGCTTGAACATTGCAACCTTTTCATCGACGCTCATGGGTATGGGCAAAGCCTGGTTACCGTCCCGAAGGTCGACGCTGCACCAGACCGGTGCTTTGGTGATCGTATGGTCAGGCCAGGTCCTGGTCGAGATATCGACGACAGGATAGGCAGAATACTTCTGATAATTCATTCCTTTCATGATGACTGAATCTCCTTTTGCGACACCGCTATCGATTAATGGCGGGTCCTTTTGACACTATGATATACATCCATCCTCTAAAACGAAAAAAGCCACCTAACCTGAGTGGTTGGCGGCCTTGAAACAATGTTCCTGACAATTTACGGAATGAACCGAAACGCGCCTTCCCTCAGAGCCCACGAGCCTGTAAGCTTCAGGTTTAGAAGAAGTAGCATGTTGGTTGTCTCGTTCATACAAGGTACCGTAACCGTCAAGTCTGTTGATTTACTTTCGTTCAATATAATAATTTCTTTCCTGCCTGCAACCCCATTGTCAACCACGGCACATGGCCGACCGTTCCCTGTCCGGAAAAATCAACGGCAGGTCAATGGCGGTCGACTGCAATGAATTGCAGCACAGCCCTCCCGTTATGGTCATACATCCTCAGCTTCAACCCATCGATGGTAAAGGTTTCGACTTTGTGGAACGAATCAATGAAAGTGCGCTCCCTCGACATGACCGCAGGGAAACAGACCATCTTCGTCGATGAGACAGCTCCGAATCGGATTGCCCTTGCTGACCTGGTAAACGAAGCATTGATCTGGTTGCAACCGCCTGAGCCAACCAATCTTCGGGATGGGTAGAGAATTATATGAACATCCGATTTCTGGCCAGGCATGAAAACGGCCCGTGTCCCATCTATCTCCTCGACACGCCACCATGTTTTGTACAGTTCAGCTTTTTCCGGTGCAGAGCTGGTGTAGTGCGCTGCGCAGGCGGACAGGGTTATGAGGAGGAGTAAAAGCAGGATCCTTTTCATAAGGCGATTTCTCCACTGTCAGGTGTTTGACCGAGCCACTTCCGAATATACCAATACTCAAATCGAGAGTTCACCGGCAATTAATCGTTCAATCATCTTCCTGCTTTTCCAGTTTTTAACTGAAGATTCAGCCGCATGCGCTTCGGTTTTGGAGGGATACTGCCTGAACCAGACCATGCGACAGGGGCGATAACGTGATGTAAAGCCCTTTTCGAAGGCGTTGTGATAGTTAAGGCGCCGTTCCGGATCGGATGAGATGCCGACAATAATACCGATCGGCCGATTCCGACTTCAGGATGTAGAGAAAATAGACTGCAGGCTGACCAAGGGGCCTGGCGCTTGACGCAGAATAGGTGTGATGGGGGTAAAAAAAAAGAAAGGAAGCACCGCTTACTCAAGTACTTCCTTTCTTATGCTTTGCGGGAGGATTCAAACCTACATCCCGACAAGTCGGGATAACGGCCGAATACCTCTCTCCTTCTTGGCTCCGCGAGTAGGATTCGAACCTACAACCCTTCGGTTAACAGCCGAATGCTCTACCATTGAGCTATCGCGGAATAAAACGTGTTCATTGCTGAAACGGTTACAAATATACGACCCTCAAGTAAAATTCCAAACGCTAAAACGTTTTTTTTGAGCATTTTTCATCAAGATGAGGCGCGCGCATTTTTCATTTTCGAATTTTATTTTTGTACATTGTTGGTCTTTTATGGAAAAATGGTGGCTATGTCTAAGGAAAGAGCATTAATTGAGATCCGCCTTGCCGGTCTTTCTCAGGGAACACATGAATTCGACTTCACCTGCAATGCTGGTGACTTCGGCGATTCTGCCCTGACTGAAGCCGGGTTTTCAAAGGAGATATCGGTCAAGGTCATCGTCGACAGGACTGACAATGAAATGACCGTGACCCTGACGACAGCCGCAACAGCGGAACTGGGATGCGATCTTTGCCTTGCGCCGATTACCCTCGATCTGACAGGGTCATACCGGATATATTATAGTTATGAGCAGGCCGCGGAACAGGAAGAAGAACTCGACGAAGAGTATCGACATATCGACAGCAATGAACTCTCAATCGATCTTACCGAGGATGCCCGTGAGACACTGCTGCTCTCCGTTCCGATGAAAGTCATCTGCACAGACAACCCTGACTGTCATGTGTACCGTCAGGAAGAGCCGGGTGATGATGTGACGCCACCGGAAAGTTCATTGCAGGAGTCTCTTGAAAGACTGAAAAACAAGTATCGTTAACCGTTGATTCTAAACTGAATAGATTATGGCCAATCCAAAAGCCAAGATGTCAAAGTCCAGAAGGGACAAGAGGCGCGCACAGTACAATGCCCGCACGAAAGCTGCCGTTACGGTCAACTGCCCCAACTGCGGTGAACCAACCCTTCCGCATCGCGCCTGCCGTCACTGTGGCCACTACCGCGGTCGTCAGGTAACCGGAAAGATTGTCGTAGCTTAAGATATCAGCCCCAAATCAGTAAGTAAACAAGACAGCACCGCCATGTTGACCATTGTCGTGGATGCTATGGGTGGCGACAATGCACCAGCCTGCGTTGTCGAGGGTACAATAGAAGCCCTGAGGGAGAGCAGCAACAGATTCGAAATCCTGCTTATCGGGCAGGAGGACAAAGTTACCCCTCTTCTTCAGCAGCATGATCTCGGCAGCCTCAACCTCCGCTTCATGCATGCTCCGGAGGTTGTTACCATGGAAGACATCCCGGCCATCGCCGTCAAGACGAAACAGGATTCATCTCTCGTCAGGGGGCTGAAGCTCTGCAAGGCAAAGGAGGCCGATGCTTTTGTGAGCGCAGGCAATACCGGAGCCCAGATGGCGGCATCGCTCTTTGTGCTCGGGCGCCTTCCAGGCGTGCTTCGCCCTACCATCTACGCATATTTCCCAAGAATCGGAGAGGGACTTACCAATATTGTCGATGTAGGTGCGAACGTGGACTGCAAGCCGGAAAATCTGGTTCAGTTCGCCGAGATGCTGACCATCTACCAGCGCTATGCCGCAAAGATCGAGAGGCCCACGGCGGGCTTGCTCAACATCGGCGAGGAAGAGGGTAAGGGGCCCGAGTTCCTGAAACAGACTTACCGACTGCTGCAGGAAGCCGATCGCGAGAACAAGATCAATTTCATCGGCAACATTGAAGGCCATGATATCCTTGCCGGAAAGGCGACCATAGTAGTTTGCGACGGCCTTGTAGGCAACACAATCCTCAAGTTCGGCGAGAGCGTCCCCCACTTCCTGGGCTCGTTGTTCAAGCCGTCCCTGGAAAAACTTGTCGTATCAGGCCAGCTCGACCAGGCTGCTGCTGCTCTTGCAGGCAAGGCATTCAAGGATATCTTCGAACCGTTCGATGTCGAAAAGTTCGGCGGCGTGCCGTTTCTCGGTGTCGATGGCATATCGATAGTCGGCCACGGCCGATCCTCGTCACGAGCCATCAAGAACATGATTTATATGGCAGAGCACATGATCGAGAAGCGCATCAACGAACATATCGCGGAAGTATTGTCCTGACAAAAAATTCTGATGCGGGCAGTCAAACGCCCGAAATGCCCCCATCCAGTCCAGTACTCCTGGCCGCAAACGCTTGCTCCGTCCGAATCTGCTTTTCCCATTCGATTTTCATAATGGAACCCATATCATGAAAGCTGCAATAACGACGACCGCAAAGTACCTGCCCGAAGAGGTGATGTCCAATATCGACCTGGAACGCATCCTCGATACCAATGACGAGTGGATAAGGACCCGTACCGGAATCCGGGAACGGAGAATCCTGCGGGATCCGGAAAAACCGACCTCATACATGTGTACCGAGGTTGCCAAAAAACTGCTCGAAAAAAGCGGCATCTCCGCTGACGAAATTGATCTGATCATTGTCGCCACCATGAGTCCCGATATGGTCTTCCCGGCTACGGCGTGCCTCGTTCAGGGAAACATCCAGGCAAAAAACGCCTGGGGCTTCGATCTTTCGGCTGCATGCTCCGGCTTCCTCTACGGACTGAATACCGGGGCCCAGTTCATCGAATCGGGCAACTGCAAAAAAGTGATGGTCATCGGCGCTGACAAAATGTCTGCGATCCTCGACTACACCGACCGCTCAACAGCGATACTTTTCGGCGACGGTGCCGCAGGGGTCATTCTCGAGCCGGCCAAAGAAGAGGGGTACGGTGTTCTCGACGCCAGGCTCTATTCAGACGGGGCCAACGGCAGGAACCACCTGCTGATGCCGGCAGGCGGAAGCCTTCACCCGGCGTCGCATGAAACGGTCGACAACCACATGCACTTCATCAAGCAGGACGGCAAACAGGTTTTCAAGGCTGCAGTCATGGCGATGGCCGACGTCGCAGAAGAGATCATGCAGCGCAACAACCTTACGCCCGACACCATTGATTACCTCGTCCCCCATCAGGCAAACCAGCGCATTATCCAGGCCACGGCCGATCGCATGGGAATAACCATGGAGAAGGTGATGATGAACATCGAGTACTATGGCAACACAACGGCTGCAACGGTGCCGATCTGCCTGGCAGAACTCGATGAACAAGGCAAACTCCATCACGGGTCGAACATTGTGCTAGCCAGTTTCGGAGCCGGCTACACCTGGGGTGGAATTTACATTAAGTGGCAGTAAAATAATATATTACCCATTGCAACCACAGAATATGAAAGCATTCGTTTTTCCGGGACAGGGCTCCCAGTACTGCGGCATGGGGCGCGACCTTTACGATCGGTTCCCTGACGCCAGGGCTTTAATGGACCGGGCCGACGAAATTCTCGGCTATTCGATCACCGGCATCATGTTCACCGGCAGCGAGGATGAACTGAAACAGACTCGTTACACCCAGCTTGCAATCTTCCTGCACAGCTATGCTGCAGCGATGCTGCTCGGGCGTGAAGGCGTCGCCATGGCGGCGGGCCACAGCCTGGGGGAATACACTGCACTCTGCTTTGCCGGTTCAATCAGCTTCGATGATGCAGTCAGGCTCGTAGCCAAACGCGGCGAACTGATGCAGAACGCCGGACAGGTCAATCCCGGCACCATGGCAGCCATCATCGGCATGGATGACTCAGCCATCGAGGGCCTGCTGCAGGAAGCTGGAGCATTCGGCATCGTGCAGGCGGCCAACTTCAACTCACCGGGCCAGATCGTGGTCTCGGGAGATATCCCTGCGGTCAGGAAGGCTGTCGAAATCGCGCCATCAAAAGGGGCGCGAATGGCCAAGGAGCTCGTCGTTTCAGGCGCATTCCACTCTCCACTGATGAAACCTGCAGAAAAAGAGCTTGCCGAAACGCTCAACACCATGACAATCAGGGATGCCGAAATCCCCGTCTGCATGAACGTTGTGGCCAAACCGGTCACCTCTGCTGCGGAAATCCGTGCCAACCTGATCAGCCAGCTGACGAGCTCCGTACTATGGAGCCAGTCGGTGCAGGCCATGGTCGACAGCGGCGTTACCGAGTTCGTGGAAGTTGGTCCCCAGAAGGTTCTTCAGGGGCTTATCAAGAGGATCAGCAAGTCCGCCCAGACCGCGGGGGTAGATACCGCAGAACAGGTGGCGGCCATGCTCAATCCAGCGTAACCATAGCAAAACGAAAGAAAACACATTACCATGTTCAAAGGAAAAACTGCGATCGTAACAGGTTCGGCAAGAGGAATCGGACAGGCGATTGCCCTTGACCTCGCATCCAAAGGTGCTGATCTGGTCATCTGCGATGTCAAGGCCGAATGGCTGACCGAATCTGAAGCCGCCCTGAAGCAGCTGGGTGCCAAGGTTACCTGCAAGGAGCTCGATGTAACCAGTTCAGAGGCCTGCCAGACGGTCTTCAACGAAATTGCTGCTGAAAACGGGAGAATCGACATCCTCGTCAACAACGCAGGCATCACCCGTGACGGCCTGCTGATGAGAATGAGCGACGAAGATTGGGATGCCGTGCTTACGGTCAACCTTAAAGGAACATTCAACTGCACCAAGGCTGTGACCCGTACGATGATGAAACAGCGTTCAGGGTCGATAATCAACATCGCGTCGGTCGTAGGCATCATGGGCAACGCAGGCCAGGCGAACTATGCCGCGTCGAAAGGTGGCGTGATAGCATTCACCAAGTCAGTCGCCAAGGAGCTGGCATCACGCAACATCAGGGCCAACGCCGTTGCACCGGGATTCATCTCGTCGAAAATGACCGATGCACTTTCCGATGATGTACGCCAGAAAATGCTCGATGCCATCCCGCTGAGCAGCTTCGGCACACCGCAGGATGTGGCCAATGCCGTGGCGTTTCTTGCCGGCGATCAATCTTCATACATCACCGGGCAGGTGATAAGCGTCAACGGCGGCATGGTGATGTGAGGCCCGCAAAGTTTGATAGAACTTACTGAGGCGGTGGGAATAGGCGAATTTGCCCCGCTGTTTTTTCTTTGTATATTCGCAAACGTACTTTTTGATTTTTCAGTCTTTAACCACAAACCCGGAGAACAGTGCCATGAGTGCAGATGAAATCAGAGATAAGGTATACGATATCATCGTCAGCAAGATGGGTGTCAACAAGGATCAGATCAAACCGGAATCAAAGTTTGCCGATGACCTCGGCGCAGATTCACTCGATACGGTCGAACTGATCATGGAACTCGAAAACGAGTTCGGCGTCCAGATCCCTGACGAAGATGCAGAGAAAATCGGTACTGTCCAGCAGGCGATCGACTATATCGTCAAAAAGTAATTATTGTTAGCAACGGGCAGGGTTAAGCCCTGCCTGAAACAACCCTAAATCATTGCAGATGGGTCTGGAACTCAAAAGAGTCGTCGTCACCGGTATCGGTGTACTTTCGCCTGTCGGTCTTTCGGCAGGGGATTTCTGGAAATCTCTCATGGACGGCAAGAGCGGCGCCGCTCCGATAACCTATTTCGACACGACAGATTTTGCGACCACGTTTGCGTGCGAGCTCAAGGATTTCAAGGCCGATAACTTTATCGACAGGAAATCCGCGGATCGCATGGATCCTTACTGCCAATATGGCGTCATTGCAGCGGAGCAGGCCCTGAAAGACTCGGGGCTTGATTTCGCATCAATCGATCCGACCCGGATCGGGGTCGTTCATGGCTCCGGCATCGGGGGCATGACAATTTACGATCAGCAGTTCAGGACATACATGGATCGTGGCCCCCGCAGGATCAGCCCGTTCTTCATTCCAATGCTGATCCCTGATATCTGCGCCGGGCAGATCTCGATCAGAAACTCCCTTATGGGACCGAACTACGCGACGGCATCTGCTTGCGCGACATCGCTTCACTCCGTCATGGATGCCTTCATGATCCTGCAGATGGGCATGGCCGACTACATGGTGTGCGGAGGTTCTGAAGCCCCGATCACCCCGATGAGTGTGGCCGGATTCAATTCAGCCAGGGCGCTCTCCACGGCAAACGACCGGCCCGAAAAAGCTTCACGCCCCTACGATGTAGACAGGGACGGATTTGTCATGGGCGAAGGTGCCGGGTCACTGGTGCTCGAATCCTATGAGTCTGCAACAAAGCGCGGTGCAAAAATCTATGCGGAACTGGTAGGCGTGGCAGCATCTGCGGATGCCCACCACCTGACAGCACCTCATCCCGAAGGCCTCGGCGCAGTCACCGCGATGAACAATGCACTGAAAATGGCCGGTATCACACCGGACAAGATCGATTATATCAACACCCACGGCACATCCACACCGCTGGGCGATATCGCCGAAATCAAGGCGATCAAAAAGGTTTTTGGCGACCACGCCTACAAACTCAGCATCAGCTCGACCAAATCGATGACCGGACACCTGCTTGGAGCTGCCGGAGTTGTCGAATCGATCGCGTGCATCCTCGCGCTGCAGAACCAGACCGTTCCTCCGACCATCAACTGCGACAACCAGGATCCGGAGATCGACATCGATGTGACACCGAACAAACCGAATGAGAGATCGATCGAATACGCGCTGAACAACGGTTTCGGATTTGGCGGCCACAACGGATGCCTGATCTTCAGAAAAGGTTCTGCATCCTGACCCAAAAAGATGCACCAATGGCACACCTGTGGCAAAAGCTGACGTCACTCCCTTTTCTTCGTGCCGAAGCAACCGATAGTGCTGCAAGTGGCCATAATGGAACCAAAGGTTCAGACATGCTTCTGGATCCCCGTACGGCCGAACACCTCGAACGACTTACCGGGCGCTCCTGTAACCGGAGAATGATATACAGAACGGCGCTCACGCACCGCTCCGTGCTGCACGACAATCATTCCGGCGACAACAAACCGGACTCCAACCAGCGCCTCGAATTCCTTGGTGACTCCGTGCTGGATCTCCTGATATCGGAGTACCTTTTCAAGCAGTTTCCCGCGTCTGACGAAGGGCACCTGTCGAGCAACCGCTCCAAGATCGTGAACCGCAAATCACTTGCCAGCTTCTCACTTGAGCTTCAACTCGGGGAGCACCTCATCGTTGGAGAGTCTGCTGACAAGCAGAAAATCCGGACAAGCGAGTCCGCTCTGGCTGACGCTTTCGAATCGTTGATCGGCGCCATCTACCTCGACCAGGGCCTGGCCGGAGCCGAACGCTTCATCATGACGCATGTGATCGCGAAAGTCGACCTGAAACGGATCGTCGAGGAGGAGTTCAACTACAAGAGCCGACTGATCGAATTCACCCAGTCCCGCCAGCTGCCCCCGCCACTCTACAGCGTGGTCGCCGAAACGGGCGCCGAACATGAAAAGACCTTCACCATCCAGGTCTCCTGCCGCGAAATCGCCCTGGGACGGGGAACCGCGCCAAGGAAAAAGGATGCCGAGCAGCTTGCCGCCAGGGAGGCCATGACCCAGCTCGAAACACAGGACCTTTTCAGCACTTCGAAAGAGGCTTGAATCAAGTTCGAAATTGAAAAATACAAGACGACAAACGCTCGTACTTCACAAAAATCTGAATGCTGCCGCAGCAATGAGCGTCGGAATCAGCGCCGCGAGAAATAAACCTGTGGGCTGGACGGCCTCATCATCAAAATACCCGCGCAAAACAGCAATGCCCGCAGGATTGGGGGCATTGGCTATAACTGTTAATCCGCCACCGGTAAAAGCTCCTGCCACCAGGGAATACTTGAAGTCATCTGATAGCCCGGAGACTAATGAACCAAGGTATGTCAGAGCTGCATTGTCAGTAACTGCGGTCAATGCTGTTGCGCCAAAAAATACCACGGAACTGTTCATACGCATCAAGACAGGTCTTACCCACCACTCTTGTTGACCGCCCAATACAACCAGGCCTGCCAAAAAGAAGGCGACCAGGAGTCCTTCCCTCAAAATCAGACGATCTTCCGGCTGTTTGTACGCTGTAGCAACACCAAGGAAAAAAAGAAATAAGCCCATAAATATCACTGGGTGGTGGGCAAATACCACAACCCCTGCCAGAAAGACAAGATGTACGGCAATCAGGGCCAATGAAACATGATCTGCTCCCTTTCCATCAGCCTCCATGGGTAGACCTGTCAGTTCCTTGTAAAAAAACAAGCAAACCACGACAGCATTTACAACGACTGCGATAACAGTTTTCCAGCCAAATGTCGTAAGCATAAACGCTGTATCCCACTGCCATTTCCCGGCAACCATCAGCACCGGAGGAGCCGCATAGGAAGTCAGTGTGCCACCAATGGAAATATTTACGAATAGCACGCCCAGGGTTGCATACTTCAATCGTGTCGATATTCCTCGAGAAAAGAAAACATCAGCCAGAATCATCGCGCCAAGGGTCATGGCCGCCGGCTCTGTAATGAACGAGCCAAGCAGGGGGACCAGGGTCATGACGACGAAGTAAGTTCCAATGCTACCACGAAAAGGGATAATGCGGGCAGCCAGCCGGACACAAAACCTTGCTGCGTGAAGGATCGGGCGAGTGCCCGTAATAACCATAACGGCAAATACAAATATCGGTTCTGTAAAATTACGCGTATCGATGTATTGCAATGCAGCTTCGGAACCGTCAGTCGCAAACATTGCCAAAACAAGGACCATCGCCCAAAAACCGAACACCACTTCAATTTCGCCAAGTAAATGCCATACCCCGGCATGAACAGGTTGAATGTGGGCGAGATGGTGAAATATTTTGGTCGAGAAGGTGTGAAGAATGGCAACAACAAACAGCGCTGCGGCTATAGCCTGGATCGTGCCCGGAGCCTCTGACATATTATCTCCTGATGAAATTGTCCAGTCACTGAATGCTCTGATTTATTATACAACAGCTGATTCGCAAGGCATTAACAATCATTGAACAACAGAGGGGCGTACTAAATCATGGCAGCAATACATGCGCCATTGACAATCCGAGCCGCTCCTTTGAGAAGTGTATAATTCATGAACATCGGACAACTGAATCACTTTCAGGAGATATATTTTGCAGCCCTGAAGATCGATAATAGATTGAATGTATGACACTATTGCCAATCCAGTAATACGACTCGATGAAAAATCATTTCGAAAACAGTCGCGTCAAGCGACGATTGACTGCACTGACTTACCTGCTGTTACGAAAAAGCCGGTATTTCAAAGGCACATCCAGTCAGTTTTTACGGTTGACCTGGGCCTCTTTTCTGGCCCAGCTCAATCTGAATCAGGATCTTCCTTTTTTGCTTGTCGCTGTCTTTGTGGGGCTGGTCACTGGTTATGTTGCCGTCATTTTTCATGACGCCATCAAGATTATCAGTTCTTATCTGTTTGAAGGGGCAACTGCTATTGGGTTACCGACACTCAACAATTCTCTTCGCTTGGCGCTTCTGCCACTCATTCCAGCGTTGGGCGGTCTCATTGTAGGGGTTTATAATGCCACTATCGTCAAAGCCAGACCTGAACACGGACTGGCCTCGGTCATCAAAGCTGTTGCCCAGAAAGACGGGAAGATTTCTAAAAAGAGCTGGATTCATAAAACGTTCACATCGGTCATCAGCATAAGCACCGGCGGTGGCGGTGGTCGTGAGGCCCCAATCGCACAAGTCGGTGCATCAATAGGCTCTACGGTTGGCCAATTATTGAAGTTTGATCCAGGCAGAACGCGAACACTGCTTGGTTGCGGCGCTGCAGCCGGTCTTGCTGCGGTGTTCAATGCTCCTATCGGAGGAGTTATGTTCGCCGTTGAAGTTATTCTGGGAGATTTCAGTGTTCGGACCTTCAGCCCAATCGTTGTGGCTTCTGTCGTAGGTACCATCCTGTCAAGGAGCTATCTTGGCAACTACCCGACCTTTCTGGTTCCCAAGTATAGCCTGATCTCAAATTCAGAACTTGTACTCTACTTTCTGCTCGGCGTTCTTGCCGGTCTGTCAGCAGTTCTCTTCATAAAAACATACTATACCATCGAAGAGTGGTTTCAGCGACTGGAAAAACGTTTCAAGATTCCCGTCTGGTCTATGCCGGCCATAGGTGGATTGCTCTGCGGACTTGTGAGCATGTGGGTTCCTGAATTGTACGGGTTCAGTTATGAGGTTATCAACAAGGCCCTCACCGGACAAGAAACGTGGGAAAACATGATTGCTGTTTATCTGCTCAAACCTGTGGTTGCCGCGTTTACCGTTGGATCAGGTGGATCCGGAGGTATGTTTGCCCCATCCATGAAAATGGGAGCAATGCTGGGCGGCATGTTCGGCAAAGTGGTAAACATCCTGTTCCCAGGCATGACTGCAGCATCAGGAGCCTACGCCCTTGTCGGAATGGGTGCCTTAACAGCCGGTATCATGAGAGCTCCTTTGACGGTCATTCTCATTCTGTTTGAAGTTACGGGACAGTATGAAATTGTGCTGCCCATTATGCTGCCCATTATGTTTGCAGCAGTCACGTCAGCGATGGTTGCCAGACTGGCATATCCATATACCATGGAAACCTATATTCTTGAGAAGCAAGGAGTTCGCGTTGGTTTTGGGATCGCATTAACAATTGCGGGAAATATCAGTGTGCTTGATGTAATGCGAGATAACTTTATCAGATTCATGGACAACACGAAACTTGAAACCATTATTGAGACATTTCATAATACCCTTGAATCGAATTTCTTCATCACGACTTCAGAAGATCTTTTCATAGGAGTAATCGGCCTTGAAGAAATGAGCATCCTTTTGAAAGAAGGTGCACACACAAGCATGATAGCAGACGACCTGGTAAAAAAGAACGTCACGGTCCTCTATGACAATTCTAAACTTGATGAGGCCCTGAAAGTGTTTGAACTGATGGACTATACAGCCCTTCCGGTTGTTTCCCACAGTACAGGAAAACTGCTTGGCGTGGTGAAGCAGGATGAGGCCTTTTCCTATTACCGCAAACAAATGAATCTTATTGGCTCTGATACAAGCGAAATTACAGCTCGAAAATCGGCAAGGAATCGCATGTAACTCAATCAGTAGATGACCCGGAATTCATACTTCAACCATGCCAGGTGCACAAGATGTGGATACACTCAAAATGTTGGAAGCGTATTGTCGCCCAATTATATCTGTGAAAAATGCGGAACGCGAATGCCCTGCAAAAAACAATAAATATGGGCTATGCTTGGAATAGCTACACTACTCGGAGCTAATCTATTGGGAATGCCAACATACTTTTTACTCCTTGTTTGCTTCCTGGCCATCTATTGGGGAATAAATGCCATAACCGCATGTAAAAGATGAATGATCAACAATCATCTGAAAAGACCTTTACTGTCGAAGTCTCCTGCTCCGGGATCATCCTTGGACGCGGCACAGCACCAAGGAAAAAGGATGCCGAGCAGCTTGCCGCCAGGGAAGCCATGACCCGGCTTGAAACACAGGAACCGTTCAGCTGCCCCCCAGCCTGTTGACACTGTTGTCAGTTCCAACTCCTGCTTTGAGCATTTCTACATTTCGAAAACCACTTCCTGAAGAAATCGCCAATCTTTAACTATTCCTTGTTAGTTGCTGCTCTCCGTATATATCTTGTGTAATATCGACACTATACCATTTACCGGGGAACAAATCATGAAAAGATCAGGATTCTTGAAAGCTTCGCTGCTTGTGGCGGCATTCACTACTGTTGCCCAGACCGCATTCTGCGCAGGAACTGTCACCGGGACCATTAACGCGGGCATGGCCAAGTATAAAAAGGGAGCCGTCGTTTACCTGAAAGGGGGCCATGGAAAGATCAGGCCGAAAACGACAATCATTGAACAAAGAAACCTTGAGTTTACCCCTCATGTCATCGCCATACCTGTGGGATCGACGGTTTCGTTCGTCAATCGCGACAATGTAAACCACGATATTTTTTCGGATGATACAAGCAAGCCTCTGGATATCAACAACAGTAAAATTGGGGAATTCAAAAAAGAGGTATTCGACAAAGCAGGGGTGGTCAACCTGCGCTGCACCATTCACGCAGAAATGTCCGGCTACATCGTTGTGGTCGACAGTAACCATTACGCCATAACAGGGAATGACGGGAAATTCTCCATCAGGAATGTACCGCCCGGCAGGTATGAAGTCGAGGCCTGGAGTGAAAAGCTGAAAAAAACGGAAAAAAAGACAGTTACTGTTAAAAACGGACGGACGTCCGATGTGCTGATCACTATGGAGAAGTGAACATCAGCCTCTGCCGTGCCGGCTCTGCGTGGATCATTACCTGTCAGTATCCGATCAACTGCCCGGGCATCCAGACATCCATGAGGTGCAGGTTTGCCTTGTGCAGGAACCGGTGTCAGTTGTTATCCGTCCTACAGCAAGACACTTTAAAGCATCCTCGAAATGCTTATATTGTTCCCCATTGTTTACAGAAATTGAACGTGCTGAAATTCTGAATCTCGGGTTTTTGGGACCTCTTTAAAACGCATAACCCGAAGTAGCCTACTAAACAAGGCCTATCAATGAAAGAAAAACTGATTTTCGACCTTTCCCACAGCGGGCGCAAAGGCTACCGTCTTTCGCCGCTCGATATCCCCGGACGTCCGGCTGAGTCCCTTCTGCCATCAAAGTTCCTGAGAAAAAAGGATGCCGAGCTGCCTGAAATTCCGGAAAGCGAAGTGGTGCGGCATTTCGTGAGGCTGTCAAACCTCAACTACCACGTCGACAAGAACATGTACCCTCTCGGGAGCTGTACCATGAAGTACAATCCCAAAATCAACGACTATACCTGTGATCTGCCAGGGTTCGCGTCTCTTCACCCGATGCAGCCGGAATCCACCGTACAGGGCGCCCTGAAGCTGATGTACGAACTGGAGGAGATGCTCAGGAAGATCGCCGGCATGGCGGCGGTGTCGCTTCAGCCGGCAGCCGGTGCGCATGGCGAGTTGACCGGCATCCTGATGATCAAGAAGTACCACGAAAAACTTGGAAAGCCACGTCATAAGCTGCTTGTGGTTGATTCCGCACATGGGACCAACCCTGCATCTGCAGCTCTCGGCGGTTTCCATACCGTTTCGGTTGCATGCGACGCGACTGGACGCACCGATCTCGATGACCTTATCTCCAAGCTTGACGACGATGTTGCTGCCCTGATGCTGACCAATCCGAACACTGTCGGCATCTTTGAAAAGCAGATCCCGCAGATCGCGAAGATGGTTCACGACAATGGCAGCCTGCTTTACATGGACGGCGCGAACATGAATGCCCTGCTCGGCATCACCCGACCCGGTGACATGGGCTTCGACGTCATGCACTACAACCTGCACAAGACTTTCTCCACCCCGCACGGTGGCGGCGGCCCCGGAAGCGGCCCGGTAGGCGTCAGCGAAAGGCTTGTGGAGTTCCTTCCTGTACCCTTGGTAGAGAAATATGAAAACGAAGGCCTGACCTGCTACCGCCTGAACGCGGAAAAACCGGACAGCATCGGACGAATGATGAATTTCTACGGAAACTTCTCGGTTCTGGTCCGGGCTTATACCTACATCCGCATGCTTGGTGCAGAGGGTCTACGGAGAGTATCCGAAAACGCCATCATCAACGCAAACTACCTGCTCGGACGACTGCTCGGCCACTACTCGCTGCCCTACCCAAAGCCGGTCATGCACGAGTTCTGCCTTTCAGGTGACCGACAGAAAAAGGAGCATGGTGTCAAAACACTCGATATAGCCAAAAGGCTGCTTGATTACGGATACCATGCCCCGACGATCTATTTCCCGCTCATCGTCAGTGAGGCACTGATGATTGAGCCGACCGAAACAGAGGCAAAAGAGACGCTCGACGCCTTTGCCGAGGCACTGATCGCCATTGCCGAAGAGGCCGCGACAAATCCGGAGAAAGTGACCTCTGCGCCGGTAACCACCCCGGTCAAGCGGCTCGATGAAGCCCAGGCATCCCGCCAGCTCAACATCTGCTGCCCTGTCTGAAACCATTCATGTTATCGTGCCCCTGCAGCCAACCACTGCAGGGGGCACGTCCTTTCGGCAACCCTGAACCAGGGGCTTCTCTTTTATTTTTCGGTCTCTGTCAGATCTTTCATAGATTGCTGCCTTAGCCTTTGACTGAATGAACTCCGTGTTCTTTTGATGATACCCTCATGCGTGTCCGAACCCTACTCTCCTCAATATCGATCCTGACCCTCTTCGTGCTGTCCGTGGCATTGCCATCGGCATCGGCACGAAAGCGCGAATCGCCGAAAACGGCTTCACCAATAGAGATTTTCACGAATAAAGATCCCTGGGTCGAAGAGACGCTCGGAAAGATGAGTGTATCGGAAAAAGTCGGCCAGATGATCGTAGCCAGCGTCGACGCCCAATATAAAAGCATCTCCGACCGGGACTACATCCTTTTGTCGCGTCTTGCCTCTGAGGGAAAAATCGGCGGCATCATGTTCCTCAAAGGTGATGTGATCAGTGCAGGAATGTTCGCCAACCATCTGCAGTCGGTTTCTGCCGTGCCATTGCTGGTCAGTGCGGATATGGAGCGTGGCCTGGCCATGAGGCTCGATGGAGCGACCACCTTTTCGCCTGCGATGGCCATCGCCGCAACAGGCGACCCGGCTCTTGCGGCCAGTATGGCCAAAATCGTGGCTACCGAAGCCAAAGCTGTAGGCATTCACCAGAACTACGCGCCGACGGTCGACCTGAACATCAACCCGGCCAACCCGGTCATCAACACCCGCTCCTTCGGCGACCGCATCCCTCTGGCCATTGCCATGTCTGCGGCGATCATCGACGGGCTGCAGTCCAACGGCGTGGTGGCGACAGCCAAACATTTTCCTGGCCATGGCGATGTGACCGTCGACAGCCACCTGGCGCTTCCGGTGCTTCAGGGTGACCGTCAGCGGCTGGACGATTATGAACTGAAGCCGTTCAAGGCCGCCATCGCACAAGGGGTCCTGAGCGTCATGGTGGGGCATCTTGCCGTACCGAAACTGACCGGGACACTTGAGCCTGCATCCTTATCCAAAACCATCGTCACCGACCTCCTGCGACAGGAGCTCGGCTTCAAAGGGCTTATCGTAACCGATGCCCTGAACATGAAGGCGCTCAACGACGGGCGCTCCCTGCCGGAGATCTGCGTTAAAGCCGTAGAGGCCGGCAACGACATTCTGCTCTTCCCCGTCGACCCGGAACTGGCCCACAAGTCGGTGACCGCCGCCGTTGAAAACGGCAATATCCCGGTAAGCCGTATCGACGACTCTGTGAGACGAATTCTCCAGGTGAAGCGCTGGCTCGGCCTGGACCAGAAGAAATTGGTCGACCTGACCCAGCTTCAGGATCATGTCAGCAGCGAGGAGAGCAACCAGATCGCCGAAAAAATCGCCGAGGATGCCGTCACACTCATCAGGGATCGAGACCGGATGCTGCCCATTCGCATGCAGATCAACGGCCCGGTGGTCGATATCATCCTGAATGACAAACCGGGCGAAGAGCTGGGCAACAGATTCGCCGAGAAACTCAGCATGGATTATGCCGTCATACACTTCCACCTCGACCCATCGAGCAGGGACAAAGTGTTCAGGAACGCTTCCGAAATCACCAGGACGGCATCAGCCATCATTCTGACAACCGGGATTCAGGCCTATTCACGATCCGGTCCGTCGAAACTCAGTTCGCGCCAGATCGATTTCGTGCGCAGCCTTTCGACTCTTGTTCCCCAGGGCACTCCGATAGTGTTCATCTCTTTCGGGACCCCATATATCCTGAATGCTTTTCCTGAAATAGGCACCGCACTGTGTGCATACAGTGAAAATGAATATTCGGAAAAGTCGATCATCCGCGTGCTGAAAGGAGAACTCGTCCCGAAGGGCACGCTGCCCGTATCGATAGATGGAGGACAACCTTGACCTTTAGACCGATTATTACTTAAATTTCAGCTTGTCCGCAGTTGCGGAACGCCGTTCATTCAAACCAGATTTTTCGCTTTATACCGACCATGGGAAAAACCATACGGGACGAATCCACCGCGAGCGCTTACTGGGCTGCGGTCAACACCTTCTGCGCCCTTGAAAACGTACACGTCATCGCCGATGCGCCCGTAGGCTGCTACAATCTCGTCGGCGTTGCCGTCATGGATTATACCGATGCGGTACCCTACCTCGAAAACCTTACGCCGACCAGCCTGACCGAACGGGAAATCTCTTCGTCCGGAAGCTCCGAGATCGTTCAGGAGACCATCGAAAAACTGAAGGATTCCGGCAAACAGCTGATCCTTATATCGAGCGCCGAGAGCGAGATGATCGGCAGCGACCATCAAAGCATGCTCAGGATGAAGTACCCTTCGGTACGTTTTTTCTCATCGAACTCGCTGGGAGAAAACGAATGGCAGGGCCGTGACAGAGCCCTTGCCTGGCTCTTTGACCAGTTCGATGATGGACAGCCCCCGGTTGTCGAACCCGGCACGGTAAGCATTATTGGGCCAACCTACGGCTGTTTCAACAGCCCATCCGACCTTGCGGAAATAAAGCGCCTCATTACCGGCGCAGGAGGCAAGGTCCGTCATATATACCCATTCGAATCAAAGGCCGAAGATATCTCGGCGCTGAAGCATTCAGCCGCGATCGTTGTCATGTACCATGAATTCGGCGACCGGCTCGCGGCAAAACTCGGTCGCCCTGTTCTTCATGCACCGTTCGGGCTGGAAGAGAGCTCGGAGTTCATCATGGAGATCGGTCACCTCTCCGGCACTTCGGATAAGGCAGCGGAGTTCCTCCGCGAAGAAAAACGAACCACGCTCAGACCGTTGTGGGATCTGTGGCGCGGCCCTCAGTCAGAGTGGTTTCCCACAATCCGGTTCGGCGTAGCTGCAGGCAAAAGTTATGCTCGTGGCATCGAGCGGTTCCTCAGCGGAGAAATGGGCATGCAGTGCCTGTTCAGCCATGATTCGGCAGAGGCAGACAATTCGCTCATTCGCGAGGAGATCATGCAGAAACAGCCTCAATTCCTTTTCGGCCGGATGCCAGACAAGATCTATCTGGCTGAAATCGATGCAAAAACCCGATTCTTTCCGGCAGGATTTCCTGGACCGATCGTGCGCAGGGCTCTCGGCACTCCGTTCATGGGGCATAGCGGTGCAGTCTGGATTATCCAGGAGATCGTCAATGCGCTTTATGACATGCTGTTCAACTTCCTGCCCATCACCCGACGCCAGAAAGGCACCGTCGCGCAGGCCCCCCCTGTCAGTTGGACACCTGAAGCCAACTCCATGCTCGAGGAGATCGTCAAAAAGGCCCCGTTCATCAGCCAGATCTCGTTCGGCAGGGAGCTGAAACGCAAAGCCGAGACACATGCCGCCAGCCGGGGCAAAGATGCCGTGACAGCAGAGTTGCTGCGGGAAATATCATGATTTGGAGATGTTGATTTTTTTTCGCAATATGCAGACCTTCTTATCGGTTCGGGGCATCAGAACAGTGAAAACATAGCCCTCCCGGCCGGCGAATACTGACTGAAAGTGGCTGTGACAGATTTCTCCCCGCGAGGGAGCGGGTGGCGAGGCATCGGCCTTCCCCTGAAAACATGATTATGGACAGAATAAATTCAATGTCTGAAACAACGGATTACCGTGAACCGGTGGTCATCACCCTGCCTGACGGTTCTGAAAGAACCTTTCCGTCCGGCATAACAGGACTGGCCATAGCCTCCGCCATCGGCAAAAAGCTTGCCCAGGATGCACTCGGCGTGACCGTCGACGGCAAGCTGTGCGAGCTGGATACCCCCATCACCCGGAACGCAAGCATCTCGATCGTCACTTTCGACAGCCCTGCCGGTAAAGAGATCTTCTGGCACAGTTCGAGCCACCTGATGGCACAGGCCATCGAAGAGCTGTTCCCTGGAGCGAAATTTGGTGCAGGTCCTGCGATCGAACAGGGATTTTATTACGACATCTCATATCCGGAACGCTTCAACGAAGAGAACCTTCGCAGCATCGAAGCGAAAATGCTCGAAATCAGCGGCAGGGATATCACCATAAGGCGCGAAGAGATGCCTCGCCAGCAGGCTGTCGACTATTTCAGGAACACGCGCCAGGACCCATACAAGGTCGAGATCCTCGAAGAGACGCTCAAGGATGTAGATACGGTTTCCATCTATCATCAGGACGGCTTTGCCGACCTCTGCAGCGGCCCCCATCTTCCTGGCACCGGCAAAATCAAGGCAGTTCTGCTGACAAATGTCTCATCGTCATACTGGAGAGGCGACTCGTCACGCGAATCGATGCAACGCATCTACGGAATCAGCTTCCCGTCGGACAAGCTTCTGAAGGAGCATGTCGCCAGGATGGAGGAGGCTCGCAGACGCGATCATCGCAAGCTCGGAACTGAGCTAGGCCTGTTCCTGCTGACCCCTGAAGTCGGCAGTGGCCTGCCAATGTGGCTGCCGAAAGGCGCCATCGTGCGCAATGAGCTTGAAACATTCCTGAAGGGTGAGCAGCGCAAGCGAGGATACGTCCCTGTCTACACGCCGCACATCGGGAATATCGAGCTTTACAAACGCTCGGGCCACTATCCGTACTACAGCGATTCGCAGTTCCCGCCCCTGACCTACAAGGACGAAACAGGCCGTGAGGAGCAGTATCTCCTGAAGCCGATGAACTGCCCGCACCATCACCTGATCTACAGCTCGTCGATGCGCAGCTATCGCGACCTGCCGATCCGCCTGACGGAGTTCGGCACTGTGTACCGCCATGAGCAGTCGGGCGAGCTGAACGGCCTGGTGCGCGCAAGGGGATTCACCCAGGACGACTCGCACATCTACTGCCGTCCTGACCAGCTGGTCGACGAGATCTGCAACGCGATAGACCTGACACGTTTCGTTTTCAACACCCTCGGATTCGACGATGTTGAAACCAGGCTGTCACTGCACGACCCGGCCAACCAGGCCAAATACGGCGGTACGGCAGAGGTTTGGGAGCAGGCGGAGAAGGACGTCAGGGAAGCCGCAGACCGGATGGGCATCAAGTATTTCATCGGTATTGGCGAAGCAAGCTTCTACGGACCGAAAATCGACTTTATCGTCAGGGACGCTATCGGTCGCAAGTGGCAGCTGGGCACCGTACAGGTCGATTATGTCATGCCTGAACGGTTCGACCTGACCTATATCGGCAGCGACGGCCAGAAGCACCGCCCGGTGGTTATCCATCGTGCACCTTTCGGCTCGATGGAGCGTTTCATCGGCGTGCTGATCGAACATACGGCCGGCAATTTCCCGCTCTGGCTCGCCCCGGTGCAGACCGTCGTGCTTCCGATAGCCGAGGATGTTCACGAGTACGCGCAGGAGGTTCAGAAGGCACTGTTTGACGCCGGTATACGTTCAGAAATCGACCTTCGCAGTGAGAAGATCGGCAAGAAGATTCGTGAAGCAGAAGTATCGAAAATCCCCTGCATGCTCGTGATCGGCAGGAACGAACAGGAGGCCGGCGAGGTCTCGCTGCGCCGCCATCGCAAGGGGGACGAGGGTCGCCTCGGAGTCAAGGAACTCATCGCGAAACTGCGTGAGGAAATTGATCACCGATCCTGATCAGTAAATGCAATTAGCATCCTGGGTCTATCAACCAACAACGATCGAATGAAAAAACAGAAGACATCCGGCCAGAAACCGAAACTCACCTACAGGATCAACGACCAGATCCGTGTACCAGAAGTACGGGTCGTGTTTCCAGACGGTTCCATGCAGGTCATGAGAACCCTGGACGCAAAACGGCTTGCCGAAGAGCGCGACCTTGACCTGATTGAAGTTCAGCCGAATGCCCAGCCTCCCGTTTGCAAGCTTGAGAATTACGGGAAGCTGATCTACAAGATGGCCCAGAAGGACAAGGACCTCAAGAAAAAGCAGAAAACGACCTCCCTCAAGGAGCTCAGGTTTCATCCAAATACCGACAAGCACGATTTCGACTTCAAGACCGCGCACCTCGAGGAGTTTCTCCGCAAGGGCAACCGCGTCAGGGCGACCATCGTGTTCCTCGGACGTTCAATCATCTACAAGGACAAGGGGCTCGATCTTGCCGAACGCCTGACCGAAAGGCTCAGCACAGTCGGTACTCGTGACGGCGATCCCAAATTCGAGGGCAAGAAGCTTTTCGTCTATTTCGAACCTGACAAGAAAAAGATCGAGCAGTTCGAAAAAAGACGGGCCAAGGCAGGCTTGCTGGCTCCGCTGCCAGTATTGGCCCCGCTTCCCGAAGAACCGGATGATGAGTTCGAAGACGAATAGAATTCAACACAGAAAAGCGATTTATATCATTAAAACCGACGATTATGCCTAAAATGAAATCACATCGCGGGGCATGCAAGAGATTTAAGGCCACCGCATCAGGAAAAGTCAAACGCGAGCGTATGAACGGCTCCCACAACCTCGAACATAAGAACAGGAAACGCACTCGCCGCCTTCACCAGTCAGCGCTGGTAGATGCGACCCGCGAGAGCCTGATCAAAAGAATGATCCTGGCCTAAGCTTGTTATTAACACTAATTCGACAAAACGATGCCTAAATCAAATAATGCAGTAGCCTCTAAGGCAAGAAGAAAAAGGATTCTCAATAAAGCGAAAGGGTACTGGGGTTCACGCGGAAACATCCTGACTGTCGTCAAGCACGCCGTCGACAAAGCCGAGCAGTATGCATACCGCGACCGCCGTGTCAAGAAAAGAAACTTCCGCGCCCTGTGGATCATGCGCATCAATGCAGCTGCACGCCTGAACGGTGTATCTTATTCCAGGCTTATGGATGCCATCCACAAGAAGAACATCGAGATCGACCGTAAGGCCCTTGCCGAGATCGCTGTCAAGGATCCGGCTGCATTCTCGCTGATCGTCAAGACGGCCCTCGATTAATCATTTGTTACAAAGCGGCCCTATGGAGACGAGCATTCAACTACTGCAGCAGGAAATCGACACATACGAAATCCTGAACTCGAAAGAACTCGAAGCCTTCAAGCTTGAGTTCACGGTTCGGAAAGGACGTATCGCAGGGCTTTTCGCCCAGCTCAAATCCGTCGATCCTGCTGACAGGCCGCGCATAGGGCAACTGCTTAACGCACTCAAGATATCTGCTGACGCGAAGGTTTCCGAGGCTGAAGATCGGCTTGCAGGAGCAGCTACCGAGTCCCAACCGGCGCTCGATCTCTCCCTGCCGGGACGGCGCTCATTCTGCGGCTCCGAGCATCCCGTACAGAAGGTACTCGGAGACATGAAGCGTATCTTTAACGCCATGGGCTTCAGTATTGCAACTGGCCCGGAGCTTGAGCTCGACGAGTATAACTTCGACCTGCTGAACTTCCCCCCGAATCATCCTGCCCGCGACATGCAGGATACCTTTTTCATTACTCGCGGTCAAAGCGAAGGGGATGTCCTTCTCAGGACGCATACCTCTCCGGTGCAGGTAAGGGTCATGCTTGACCAGGAACCGCCGATCAGGGTCATCTGTCCTGGCAAGGTTTACCGGAACGAAGCCATCAGCGCACGAAGCTACTGCGTCTTCCATCAGCTTGAGGGACTGTATATCGACAAAAATGTGTCGTTTGCTGACCTCAAAGCCACCATATACTCTTTTGCCCGCCAAATGTTCGGCTCCGACGTGAAACTACGGTTCAGGCCGAGCTTTTTCCCGTTCACCGAACCATCCGCTGAGGTCGATGTCACCTGCTATCTGTGCGGCGGCAAAGGTTGCCGTGTCTGCAAGAAGTCTGGTTGGCTGGAAATCATGGGATGCGGCATGGTCCATCCGAACGTCATGCGCAACTGCGGCATCGACCCGGAGAAATGGACAGGATATGCATTCGGCATGGGGGTCGACCGTACGACGCTCCTCCGCTACAAAATAGACGACATCCGCCTCCTGTTCGAGAACGACGTCCGGATGCTCAGCCAGTTTTCCGCGTAAACTGCAAATCGCTACGTGAGCGAAGCGACAATCCCGACGGTTTTTACCAGCCCCCCAAGAAAAGCGATACAGCTGTTCATGGCAGAAAGAACGCCCTCCAGATTTTCCATATTCTTTTCCAAAGCTTCAGTCGCGGCACTGATCTCCAGCGAGACCGGCATAAATGCATTTCCAGAGATCTCCTTTGCGTCATTTGACTTTTCGTCGTACAGATGTTTCAGGGCATAAGCTTCTGCAAGGAAATCGGCCGGAGCTTCTTCAATCATAAAAATATCCAGCAACTGAGCAGAAACAGCATCTGATGAGATCGCTGAAAGCAACGCCATGAGTTCCTCATCCAGAGCTTGAATCTTTTTGCCCTCAACAACCGCAGATTTCATGGTGTTCAAAAGATCGGTACGCATGGGAGGCGCTTGACGCAACAGATCCTGAAGCCTGAGTAAATATGCTTTAAGCGGGGCTCTCCGGAGATTTAAATAGACCGTGTACTGATCCTGCACCTGCCTGAGAGAACCCTTTATTTCAGAGTATTGTAATAAAAGCGCCTTTTTCTTCGCATCATCAAAACCAGAGTTCTCAATCAATGATGCGAGACTTTTTGCATCAAGCCGTTTTTCGAAATCTCTCAGGAACTGCAGATTCTCATCCCCTTTATACTCCTTCATGTTGAGTTCTCCTTAAAGCGATTTGATGAAAGAAGTAAAAGCCTGCAGTTCATTGACGGCTTCCCGCAGCTCATCGACACCATCATCCGATGCTCCGGGCGTAGTCATTCGATCGAATTTATCCTTGAAAACCTTCGAGGCTTTTTTTGCGGCGGCAATCTCCGAGGATGCGGTATCGCCCATCAGATACGTTTTCCGGTAATCCACTACGCTTTGGAGATCAGCAGGAAGCAGGGCTGCTTTCGATTCATATCTGTTCTTTACGTTTGCGGTATAGAGATAGCTACGGATAATTTTCACATCACCAGTAATATCGCTTTCGAGTTCATTCGTGAATGAGTCGAGAATCTCCACACAGTAATCGATAGTATCCTTCCTTCTGGTCAACTCCTGTTTCAGCATGGATTCCACAACATTGCCGGAGACAGCCTGTGTGACGGCCGGTAACCCTGATGGAATCTGGTATGCCGTACCCGGAGTTGCCGCCCTTACCGCGGTATTTACCTGTTTGACCAGCTCATCGGTTTTTTTCCCGATATCTTCAGGAGAGCTCGATCTCGACAACGCTCCTAATTTGTCGAAATATGCCTTGAGACTTGTGGCTACATTCTTTAATACGGAATTATGCCGGACAGTATTCCTGTCATTATTGTTCGTCCTGCCGAGAAGAACCCTCAACGAATCCTTCAGAGGTTTTCCTGTGAACCTGGTGGACAATGAATCACGCTGTTGAAACAGGAGATAGGATGACGACTCAAGTCTTACAGCACTGGCTTTCTCTGCCATGGCCGCAACAGCTCCGGTATAGGCCGAACCCGCATCAGCAAGGGTTGTATACTGTTTTGTGGTGGTACAACCGCCGGTAAGTACCATTATCAGCAGAAGCGCGACAACTGGCGATGTCCTGCAAAACCACTGCCCGGCTCGTTTCATACCTATCTCCGTTATGAGTGACGAAATACCATTGGCGTAACGGCAACACATACGAAATATTGCTGAAACTCAAGCTACAACAGATTTTTGCATGAAACAATAAAGCCTCATGAGGGCTGCTCATGAGGCTTATATGATCTCTATGACACAAAGGCCAGCCAAACTGTCTAATTGTCCTTGAGAGCCAGGGTCCAGCCTTCCATCGCCTCGTTCGCCATGGGATTGGGGGCTTCGAGGAAACTGATTATAAAACGGTCAACAAGCTCGGCCACACCTATAGACTTGGGCCGTATGGCAAGTGATATCGGGTTAATCAGCTCCTTCCCAAAACAGAAAATGATATTCTTGGCATCCATGATCTCTTCGCTGATTTTGCCTTCGGGCAATGCTGAGGTATGGCCGTAATGGTCGTAAACCCCGATTAATGACGCAACCGGGTTCTCTTCGATCTTCTTCGTGTAATAAGCGATGATCTCGTCGACATCCCTACAGCTCGTCTCTTCTTTGTCAAGTTCGAGAATGTAAATAGGGTATTTCTCCTGAAGAAGAGTTTGATTCATGATGCTCTCCCATGTTTGTTTGACTGGATACTGCTCAGTAAACGGCTCGAGAGTAAGGGATGCCGTCCTTCTGCATTGTACGCCAGACCTGAAGATTTTGCAACAGAAGGGCACAAAAAAAAGCCTCATGACCCGAAAGTCATGAGGCTTGATTCAATGCTGTCCAACGGGAAGGAGCTCCTCCCACACCGGCAACAGGGACAGATTACTCGGCTGCGCCTTCGGCTTCAACCTCGATGTTGAGTTTCACTGTGATGTCCAGGAAGAGCTTTGCATCGGCTTCATATTTGCCGAGAGACTTGATCGGAGCTTCAAGGGTGATCTTTCTGCGGTCGATTTCGACACCCTGCGCTTTGAGCGCCTCTGCAATGTCCGAAGCGGTCACGGTTCCGAACAGCTTGCCCGACTCGCCGGCCTTGGCCTGGACTTTAAGGGTCAGTTGCTCAATCTTCGTGGCCAGATCCCTGGCACTCTTGCGCTGCAGCTCAATCTTGCGTGCCTGCTGTTTCTTCTCGGTTTCGAGAGCCCTGATGGTTCCTTCAGTAGCCCGAATGGCATAACCCTGCGGGATCAGGAAGTTATTGGCATAACCATTCTTGACGGTAACGACTTCACCAGCGTCGCCAAGGGTTGCCACATCTTTTCTTAAAATTATTTTCACGGCCTGTTTCCTCGTTCTGAATAATTAAACAATTGTGGACGACCACTTATTTGTATTCGTCGGCGACGTAGGGAATAATAGCAAGGAACCTTGCCCACTTGATCGAGTGGGTAAGAAGGCTCTGCTCTTTTGCCGACAGCCCGGTAATGCGACGGGGGATGATTTTCCCCTGGTCGTTGATGAACCGTTTCAGCTTCCTTTCGTCACGGTAGTCAAAAAAGACCACCTGATTTTTCGACACTTTCTTTTTCGATGCCAGAGCATTGCCCAATGATTTGCTGCCCTGTGCCTGTGATGGTTTTTGTCTCATAGGTCTTTTCAGTATTTAGCTTGCATGATCTTCTCAGTCGGAAGAGAGGTATTTATACTCGTACATGTGTCCGTCATCATCGACAGGGCCGTGATGCGTATCATGCGTATCGTCCTCGATAAACCCTTCCTCGTCCTCCTCTCCGTTTTTCTTCCTCTTGTTGAGGAACTGAATCCTCCTGGCCTTGATTTCGACCACGGTCCGTGATGTGCCATCCTGAGCTTTCCAGGTTCTGCTCTGCAATTCACCATCAACAAGCACCGCCGAACTCTTTTTCAGGTTGTCCCTGCAGCTTTCGGCAAGCTTGTTCCAGGCTACGACGCCGACATAGCAGACATCTTCCTGCCACTGGTGATTGCTGTCCCTGAACCTGCGATTGCACGCAATAGAAAAATTGACGACTGGCGTCCCGCCTGAATTCGTCTGTCTGAACACCGGATCCTTGGTAAGGTTCCCGGCAATAATGACACTGTTGATTTCAGGCATTTTCAATTCCGCCATGACATCTTCTCCTTTTTGTTCTCAGATGGGATCATTTCATCGTTCGTACACAACCGCTCGTAATCTGACATCATTTCTTGGCTGCAGCCGCAGGCTCGCTTTCGACCTGATCTTCAGGGCTGCCAAGCATAACGCTGTACTTCTCGACGCGCGCGCGCATTTCGAGCAGCGGGGAGCTAAGCTGGATGATAAGGAACCGCAGGATATTCTCTTCGTAACGGAACACACGTTCGATCTCTGCGATGGCCGAGGGAACGGCTTCGAAATCGATGTGCGCGTAGGATCCGATAGATGATTTGCGGATGAGGTAGGCCATTTTCCTTCTTCCGACATCCAGGACATTGTGGATCACGCCGCCTTTGTCAGTGATCGTCTTGTTCACCAACTCCATCGCGGCAGCAATGGCATCATCCTGAAGGCCGCCGTCAATGATGACGGTGCATTCGTATTGCTTTAATTTATTCATAGCGCAATTGTTCTGTTATGTGATGACAGGGTAGTGCAAATGGCGGAAATCAGGTATTGCGCAATCCCTGCTCCGCGGCTTCATGGAGACCATGAACACCATTTGCGTTTTAGAACATCAAAGGTACGCTAATTTCTTTATTATTCCAACGACTCCTATAGATGAAATATTAATAACCCGCGAAGCCCTGTATGCTGTATCAGCAGGAGATTTCGACTGATACCGGTGCGTGATCGGAACTTCGTTCTTCAAGATCGACAGCAACGCCAGAAACCTTGTCTGCAAGACCTGGAGAAAGGTAAATGCAGTCGATCCTCCATCCGAGATTTCGCTCACGGGCAAACTTCCAGTTGGGCCACCATGTGTACAGATCCTGCTTTTCGGGATTCAGCTCCCTGACAATATCCTTCAACCCAAGCGACAGATTGGCGTCGATTGCCGACCGTTCTTCCGGACGCAAGCCGGTAGCCCCCGGCTTGTTCTGCGAACGGTGGACGTCAATTTCCCTCAGTGCGACGTTCATGTCTCCGGCGAGAACGACCTCCCTGCCTCGGGCAAGAAGATCAGCTATGAAGCCCTTCATCTCATCGAGATAGTGAAGCTTCACGGCATAATGCTCTGGGCCGTCTCCCCTTGGCACATAGGTCCCGATAAAGGAAAATTCCCGGCAATGCAATACAAGGGTCCTGTTCTCGACATCAAACGACGGCACCTCCAAGCGCAGCTCTGGACAACTTCCCTCCCTTACAAGGATACCGACTCCGCTGTACCCTTTCCTGAACGACGAACCGTTCCAGAATTTCATGTAACCGGCCAGCCCGGCGATGCACGCAGGAACCTCGGCTTCGAGTGCCTTGACCTCCTGGAGAACAACAATATCCGGCTGACGGCGCTCGAGCCATGCACACAGCGACTCCTGTCGGGCACGGATTCCATTGATGTTCCAGGTCGAAATGTTCATCCTGCTGCGTGGCTGAGTGTTTCTATGATCCTTGCGGTAATGCGTTCCGCAGGAATCTCCCGCATGCAGCGGAAATGGCCTTTCGGACAGGCGTTGCGACCGATATGGGAGCATGGGCGGCAGTCAAGGCCCGCTGTTTCAAAAAGCTCATATGGCGTCCGCCAGGGCAGAAACCCGAACTCACTGACAGAAGAGCCGAAAAGTACGAAAAGCCTCCTTCCGAAAGCCGAGGCCATGTGCATCAGGCCGGTATCGTTGCCGAGCACGAGGTCCGAGGAGGCAAGAACAGCAGCGGACTGCATCAGTGTCGTGGCGCCTGCAATGGAACGCACCTGACGGCGGGCAGACTCGGGAAGCGCGGCCATAATCTTTGCGGCCTCAGCCATGTCCTCCTTGCCTCCGAGCAGGAGTACCTGGACAGTCATTCGGGAAGTAACATCAGTGATGACCGCGGCGAAGCGTTCAGCAGGATATCGCTTGGTGAAATGGTTCGCGCCGAAACAGACCACCAGGACAGGCCGTTGCGCACCAATGGCATCTGCCGCGAATGCATTGTCTGCAGGAGACGGATAGAGCGCACAAGGCGCTTCTACTGAGCGCACGAGGCCATCGAGCGCTGCCCGGTAACGGTCAACGACAGAGCGATAACCTTCGCCGTAGAGGTTCAGCTTGAAATGCACCAGCAGGAGCTTCTTCCAGTTCTGCTTCCTGTAACGCCTGACCAGACCTGCCTTGATGCTGCTGACCATGGCCCGCGAACGGGCGTTGTTCTGCAGATCGACTACCAGGTCATAGGAGGTTAACGGGATACTTTCGGGAGTACAGACCGAGGATATATCAGGATTTGAGGCAATGAGCGATTCAAAAGGCGCTTTGGTGCAGTAATCGATCCTCGCCTGGGGAAAAGTCCTGCGAAGTTCGTCGAGCAGCGGGGTCGTCAGGACGATGTCACCGATCGAACTCAGCCTGACGACAAGGATACTCCTGATGTCGCGCTCCCTGGTCACGACCAGAACTCCCACCATGCCTTGTACCCTGAAGGCTTTCCGGGCTTTGCTGATTTACCAAGCTCCGCGATGCGTTCGGCGGCGGTGGCCAGAATCGCATCCTTTCCCGGCGTATCTCCCTTGCGCTCGGCAACCATTTCGGATGCCTTTCGGAATTCGGAGAGTGCCTCAGTACCGCGCCCCAGGCCATCCAGCGCCAGCGCACGACTGAAGACCGACGTGATCCAAAGCTTGCCCTCGTCCTGGTTGAGCTCACCGCGGCGGTTGAAATAACGGAGAGCAACGTCGGCAGACAGGAGGGCTTCGTCGAATATCCCAAGCCGGGCAAGTGCTTCCGACAGGCTGGCGTGGCAGAAGGCGTCGAACCCTGCGTGGTCGAAGGCCTCTTCAGGAGGCATGCTCCTGGAAATCTCCATGGCCTTGCGGCAGTTCGCCGCCGCCTCTTCGCAAGAGCCGTCGAGAAGCTGGCGCTGGGCGTCAGCGAGAGCCATGTAAGACCCGGCGACCTCTTTGAGTGGTTTCATTTATGACTGCAATAAGAATTAAAATAACGGAAAACAGCAGGTGTGGATCCATGCGATCAGGACATCTTCTCCATGATGCTCACCCTTGCTTCGCCATCAAGCGGTCAAGTTCCCCAGGAATTTCAGGCCGGCCCCGACCGTTGAGCGCCGTACCGACGATTCTTGCCTTCACGACCGGCTTCAAGTCAGGCAGGCGGAAAATATCCTGGTAAAAGGCGAACTTCAATGGAGACTCGCGCACAATGTTCAGCCCTATGGCAAAACGGTCGCCGCTCTGCAGTGGCGATTTGTAGTCCAGTTCGGCACGAATCACCACCAGGTTGATACCTTTTTCAGTGAACGACTTGAAATCGATGCCGACCATCTTGAGGTACACATGCCGTGCATGTTCCAGATAATTCTGGTAAACGCTGTTGTTGACGATGCCCTGCATGTCGCACTCATAGTCGCGCACATCCATTTCGATCGTGAAGGCATATTTCTCCTGCTTCATCTCCGGATCCCTCTGGTTGTTGACGTTTTCATGCTGAACAAAATAACATCCTGCGACTGAATCAGAAACCACCGCTCTGACGGGCTTCGATCCTGGCCGTCAGGGCAGGCAGGAACTGCACCAGATCCGCCACGACAAGCACGTCGGCAACATCGGCTATGGGGGCATCCTGGTCCGTGTTGACAGCAATGACAAAACCTGACCCCTTCATGCCTGCAACATGCTGGATAGCTCCCGAAATCCCGCACGCCACATAGAGTGAAGGAGCGACGGTTTGCCCTGTGGTGCCGATCTGGCGACTGCGTTCGAGCCATCCGGCATCAATGACCGGACGGCTTGCTCCGACTTCGCCACCCAGGGCCTCAGCAAGCTGCCGGACGAGATCGACATTCTCCTGTTTGCCGACCCCACGACCGGCACTCACGACCACCGTTGCGCGGGAAAGATCCACTCCCGCCTCCGGCGGCCTGCATCCGAGAAACTCGACCATGGAACTACGATCGGCGTCAATCCCGATCACGTCGGGCACACCTGAAAGTTGCGGTGAAGAAAAAGCCCCAGACTGCAGCGTCAGGACAGCAACCGACGTCAACGGTGTGACCGTTCGACGCATTTTGCCGTTACAGCTGTCTACAGTATATCCGGCGCCATCGATTCCAGTCACCCCGGAAACCTGTGCAGCCTTCATTGCGGCAGCAACCCTGGGGGCAAGATCCCACCCGTAAGAGGAGTGGAGAAACACCACGGCATCAGGCCGCTCCTTCTCGACAGCTTCCAGCACCAGGCGCTTGTGAACATCCGGATTGTACTCCCCGTACTCTCGGGAGTCTGCGAAATAGAGTCGACCCTCGAAAGAAGGAAGATCGTCTGCAGACCCAACAAACAGCATGGCAGTTTCAGCGCCAAGCACAGCAGCAAATCCAAAAAGTTCGGAAACCGCTTCAGCGAGTCTGCCTGCACGGCATTCCCCCACCAATAAAACTTTCATAGCAAACCTCCCTGGCGAAGCACCGTCGTCCTGGAGTCGAGCAGGTCAACGACCCGCGCTGCCATATCACCCGCCTCACCCTGCAGAACCAGCCCGACAGATTTACGTTCGTGAAGCCGAAATCCTGCGACCGATGAGAGCGGGTTATCGAGCCCCGACTCTTCAGCCCGCAGGACTGAGATCTCTTTCTTCTTCGATTTCATGATGTTGGGAAGCGTAGGGTAACGCGGGGTATTGAGCCCCTGTTGGCATGTCAGGAGCGCCGGAGCCGTCAGCTTCGTCATCCCCCGCTTGCCGCCTTCTAGCTCCCGCTCTACCGTCACGGTACCATCGTTCCATCCAAACCCTATCATGCCCGTCACGCAGGAGATACCCATCCGTTCGGCGACCAGCACCCCGACCTGTGCTGATCCGCGGTCTTCGGACTGCATCCCGGTAAATATAAGGTCGTAATGTCGGCTCATGGCATAGCCTGCGATCATTGAGGCGATCTGCCATGGATCCCTCGCCGATACGGACGGATCGTCGATATGTACTCCACGGTCACAGCCCATTGCGAGCGCCTTGCGAATCGTCTCGACCACTCGCGCCGATCCGATGGAAAGTGCGGATACCTCCGGCGTCCCGCCAAGCTGCTCCTTGAGCCTGACAGCCTCTTCTACCGCATATTCATCGCAATCGTTCATCCTGAAGACCAGACCGGTTTCATCGAACCAGGTGCCGGAACTATTGGCAGTAAACCGGAGCGCCATATCCGGAACCTGTTTGATGCAGACAAGTATGTTCATAAGAACCACGTTCAGTTAAATGCTGCAAATTCTGCCCCGTTTGCAGGTCGCTCCATCGAGTTTGTTTTCACCGATTACCCAGCCATAACTCGGGTTTATTTACGTCAAAGTAAAAAAACCAAGCAGTCCAGCAAACGCCTATTCTATTTATTTAAAATAAAATATGCAGAGATTTCGTTTTCAGTTTATTGATCCGCACACAAATTGCACCATTTTTTTCATTTCACTTTTAAAGATTGTTTTTTTATAACTTCAGACGTGAATACGTACTGACTCGATGATTAAACTAAACTTGAACGACCATGAAAAAAACTATCATGACTTTACTGGTTGCCGGTGCATGCGCAATTCCTTCGTTCGCTCATGCTGCAACAAATCCTTACGTAAGCGCTTCTGTTGGAGTTGGATTGCTGAACAACTCTGAGGTTGATGGTGAAAATGATGCAATTGAATATAAGACAGGGTACCTCATCAACGGTGCCATCGGTCTTAAAGGTGACAATGCACGCGTCGAAGCCGAGATTGGGTACCATCGTAATGATGTTGACACATCTGTATTCCGTGGACCGAATGGTGCACATGTTGACATGTGGACGTTCATGGCCAACGGATACCTTGATTACGACATGAAAAACTCCAGCGTGTCCCCTTATGTGATGGCAGGTCTTGGTGTCGCAGATGCCTCGATAAGCGGTGGTAATTGGGGTTCGTCCTCAAGCTCTACAGAGTTCGCATGGCAGGTTGGTGCCGGTGTAGGAATCAAGGCATCCGACAAAACGACCATCGACATCGGCTACCGTTATCTATCTCCGTCTGATGCGGACTTTGACGGCGCCAAGGTTTCACTTGCCAGCAGCAACTTCCTGGCAGGTATCAGATACTCCTTCTAAGAAATATCTCCCATTACAAATAATCAATAAAGGCTCCGTGTCCCGGAGCCTTTTTGTTAGAACCGCTGCATCAGATCGCCACAATCCTGTCCGGCAGGTCACTCAGCCTCTCACCACCATCCGCCGTGACAACGAAGGTGTTTTCGATACCGACAACCCCCTTTCTAGGTATGACGAACTTTGGCTCGACTGCGACCACCTGACCGGCAATCAACTGCATTGAGAATCCCGGGGCAAATACCGGCAGTTCGTCGAGTTCCAGTCCAACGCCGTGACCGACAAATCTGGACTGCTCGCCCGGCATACCCATGAAACAACCGCCAAGTCCTGCTTTTTCGGCCATCATGACGGCCTCCTGGTAGATCTCTTCACAGACCGCCCCCGGCACCATTGATTGACGGACATGCTCCTGGATGTCGAGCGAAACATCGAAAGCCCGTTGCAGCTCAGGATCAAGAGAGCCAATCACGAAGATTCGGCTCATATCGACCATATAGCCGTTGAAAACACCGACAAAGTCAATCATAATCGGCACGTGCGCCCTGATTTCATCGAGCGATGCCCCCTGGGGTGACGCACTCGAAAGCCCCTTGCCCGACACCGGGCCGTCGAAGAATCCATAGCTTGTTGCGCTCGAAGCAACAGCCACTCCGCCACAGATTTCCTGGTTAAAGGCCCGCATGCGCACATATCCCTCATGGCCGATCCTGCGCAACCGGTACTCCACCTCGGCCGCCAGGTCCAGCTCGCGCATACCCTCCCTGAGAAACGTCGGTACCTGGCTGAGAACTGATGAAAACTTTTGCGCACTGAACCGAAGCAGTTCAAGCTCTGCAGGAGACTTGACCGAGCGCAGTTCACGAATGATCATGGAAATATCGACAAAGGTCCGTCCGGGAAGCACTTTTGAGTAGAAAAGGTGCTGTTGTACAGGCACAGCATCGAATGTCATTCCAACCGTAACATATTTTTCTCCCAGGACCGCCGAAAGCTCTTTACTGGAAGGAAATGGCCTGATATCGGCAATCAGTCCCTCCGCTCTGGCGCGGGAAAGGCTTTTTCGAACCAGTAGAACAGGTTCACCGTCTGCAGGAACCCAGAGAACAGCATTCTGCCGGGTACCGGTGAAATAATAGACATCGATGGGTATGAGTAAAAGCGCCGCCTGTACCCCATTGGCGATAAGCCTCTTCTGAAGGCGAGACACCCGCTCCTGTGATTCGATTACTGTCATCATATTCGGTTATTCCATTCGTTGAAAAAGACAATGTCTGACAACCGCTTCCTTGGCCGGGCCTTCGGGGTCTGATCAGGGTATCCGAGAGGCGTGATTCCTAAAACCCTGATGTGTGGAGGCAGATCGAGAGCCCTCTTGAGCGAGTCCTCATCGTACCAGCCCATCCAGCAGGTCCCGAGCCCCAGGGCATGGGCTGCTAAACAAAAGTGTTCAAAGGCAATAGCCGTATCGGCAATGTAATACTCGATCCCGTTTTCCTTGCCTGATTCGGATGGACCGGCGCAGACGACCATTGTTACAGGAGCCGTCGCGATGGCGATCTTGCCCGGGTTTCCGTCGGGAAACGCATCGAGCAGGAGCGCCCTCCTCTCCGGATTGGTCAGAACCAGAAAGCGCCAGCACTGCATGTTTATCCATGACGGCGCCAGTCGTGCGGCATCGAGTATCCTGAGGATTTTCTCGTGCTCCACAGGTTTTTCTGCATATCTGCGGATACTGCGCCGGTTTTCGATAACCTCGAAAATATCCATATCCCTCCCTGAACCCCGACCTTCAAGCAGGGAAAATGAAATGAATTTTCCCCTCTCGTTCAGATAAATCTGATCAGCTGAGCCTATGGGCGACGATCTCTGCCAGATCGAGCGCTTTCAGCCCCTGCTCCAGCCCGTTGCTTCTGATTCCATCTTCAAACATGGTGAGGCAGAATGGGCAGGCCGACACAAGCGTGGACATGCCGGTCTCCTTTGCCATTCGGACTCGTTCGACATTGATGCGCCGCCCCAGGTTCTCTTCCGCGAGGATACGCCCACCACCGGCCCCGCAGCAGAAGCTCTCGCGTTCTGAGCACTTCATCTCGACCAACCGCCCACCGGCCGCCTTTAAAACTTCGCGCGGCTCTTCGTAGATATCCTGATAACGACCGAGATAACAGGAATCGTGATAAGTGAAACCAAATGGCTCCGGGTTCAGTTTAAGGTGTTTCTCTTTGGTCAGTCGCTCGATGAAGGTCGAATGGTGCTCGACGGGCAGATCGAGCCCAAGCGCCATGTAGTCCCGGCCCAGAGTATTGAAGCAGTGCGGACATGCCGTCACAATGCGTTTGACCTCATAGGCCCTGAAAGCCTCAATATTGCGACCGGCCGTCATCCGGTAAAGATATTCGTTGCCAAGCATCCTGACCGGCTCGCCGCAGCACTGCTCCTCCGTCCCGAGAATGCCTACCTTCACCCCTGCTGCAGAACATATCCGGACGAAGCTTGCTGCCACCTTGCGGTTGCGAGGGTCGAATGAAGCGTAGCAGCCCGCAAAATAGAGGATATCGACGTTGCTGTCGTCAGCCATGATGCTGACCGGCAGGCCTTTTGCCCAATCACCCCTCAATGTGTAGGCCAGGCCGAAAGGATTACCGTTCAACTCGATGCCATCGGCTCCTCTCCTTGCTTCATCTCCGGGGAACTCCCCTTCCATGAGCATGAGACTCCGCCTCATTTCGAGAATCTTCCCCACGGGTTCGATACCGGCCGGGCAGATCTCTTCACAGGCCCCGCAGGTCGTGCACGACCAGATCACATCGCGGGTGACCGTATCGATCAGGTCTTGCCTTGACGACGATTCGGCCAGCATCCCGATCTGCTTCACGACCTTCATTGGCGACAGTGGTTTGCCGGTAACATATGCCGGACACCGATCCTGGCACCGTTTGCACAAAGTGCATGCATCAGCATCGAACAGATCTTTCCAGGTCAGGTCGCTGACAGCTGAAGCCCCGAACCGCTGAATCGTATCATCTTCAAGGTTGATGGTTGCAAGGGTACCTTTCGGTTCATGCGACTCAAAAAAGCTGTTGCCGCTTGAAGTGACGATATGGCGGAGCCTGGACCGGGGAATTGCCACCATGAACGCGATGCCAAGCAGCAGATGAGCCCACCACAGACCTCTGTGCAAGGTTCGAACATCATCATTACCCATGACGGAAATAAAATGTGCGAACAGGTATCCGACTGGAGACCAGACAGCCAGGCCGGGATTTTCATGCAGTTCGGTGACCGCCATCCGACAGCCCTCAAGCAGAAATCCAGTGATGAGAATGGCAAAAAGCAATGCATGGATGCGGGCATCCTCGGCTGTGGTTTCAAGGCCGACCGGCCTGATCAGGAATCTGCGGATGAAAAGGACCAGAAGCGTCAGGATGGCAGCAAGCCCCGCCAGGTCAAGCGCAAGGGAAAACAATTTGTAGAAGGAACCCGACAGCAAATTGAATCGAAACAGGGGCGCCAGCAGATCAGCCTGGACCATTACCAGCAAGGTGCCGGCAAAGAGAAGCATGAATGCCCAGAAAAATATGGCATGAGGCAGACCGCCATCCCTGACCCTTAACACCTTTCTCTGGGTAAAGGTATCGGCAAGAAACCCTGCAAGTCTCTGCATCGGCCGGTCGAAACGATCGAGAGGCTTACCCTGGCTCCAGATCCTGAGCCGCTTCCGGAACCCCTGCACCATGCCGATGGCAGCTGCAAGTGCAAGCAGATACATGAAGGCGGCAACACCATGACCGACATTCCAGAAAATCTCCCTGGTTGCTTCCATACTGCCTTTCAACAGCTCAATTGGGTTATTACGGGTGATTGCAGACAACAGCCTTAACCATGCCTGAGCCATTCTGACGTAAATGGCAAAAAGGCACCATGCCGTATCTTCGGCAATATAAAGGTAATGGCCATGAATATGAATAACAGCCATCCTGAACATGCATTTCAAGCGGAAATCAGGCGCCGGTCCGATGCCGACGCCTTGAGATGGGAATGGTCATCTATGACGGAATATTGCAGCAACGCCTGACTCAGAAGGCATCCTTTCTGACGGAAGCACAAGCACCTCACCTCCGTTTCGAAGCGCTGTCACAGCCAGATCCTCCAGCACGTCATGGTCATGCACTGCAGGTTCCCTGCTGAACTCGATATCTCCGCTGACAGTGTCGACCGATCCAGGGTAAACTCTTTCACTATCGATCAGGAGTACCCAGACATTTCCTTCCACTGCTGCCCTTGCTATGGAGAAAGGATCTTCAGAACCAAGACTCTTGGATAGCGACTCTTCATATCGAGCAATCAGATCGTCTATCCTTTTTTGCCATTTTGGTTCCAGAACCGCCCATGACTTATCACGAAGCTCCGTTTCATCGATCATGCGAGGATCGTCATCAACGCCATCATCGACAAGGAACGGATTATGGCTGAGAGATCTGAAGCGGCTCTGATGTATAGGAAGGGCAGCAAGAATCAGCGGTAGCCCGGATGGTTTAGAGTGATGTTCAGTAACCGCACGGTCAACAATCCTGAAAAAGCGTTCATCGTCGATCTCCTCCTCATCCTTTCTTGAGCTATAGCCATGGCGCATGGTAGCATTGCTCCCAACGTTCCCGAATCCGGCCACGGTCTGGCTTGGAGGGGTCGTTTCAAAACCGAGAGCGTCAGTCATCGTCTTTGGAACCTCAGCCGCCGGCACGATTTCGTCTATTTTGTAGCGGTTGCCTTCATAAAGCTTCACATCCGTCCTGGTGATCGAAAGAACCTGGAAACGATCTGACGTCTGGTATATCCTTATCAGCGGCTTTACATAAAAAACATCAGAAACATGGAACCGCTCTGCGACAGGCTCCTGCAGCAGGAAAACCTTGTAGAAGTCCGGGGAAACAAAAACCGCGAGGCCATCCAGAGAGTGGGTCCAGAAACTGTCGTCATTGTGCAGATTTGTCAACCGTTCGAGCAACGGTTCCATGGAACGCTTACCGACAATGGAAATACCTTCGTTTTTAACTTTACCGACAAGATCCTTAAACCTGAGCGAGTCCTGCGCATTCTCCGGATAACGGCGGTTGGTCGGCATATAGATCGAAATGCAGGGGGATGAGTGCTCTTTGAGCAACTCTGCAGGAATACTGGTCACATCGCTCTTCATCGTTCACCTCCAAGATTATCTTTTCACTTCGGCCGTTGAACTATATCCAGGGGGGATAATAATTGTAAACAGCAAAGACAGAAAGGAAGTTCACAATCAAGCAGTGAAGTAGAATGCGACAAGGAGAATGCATCGAAAATAGAGGGAAAGCGTGGGGAAGTGGTATAAAAACAAAAAGCCCACGATACTGCTGTGGGCTTTCTGTATAAAAACTCGGCGACGACCTACTCTCCCGCAATGAAGCAGTACCATCGGCTCTCCTGGGCTTAACTACTCTGTTCGGAATGGGAA
>Ga0326726_10000293_pt1 | contig 47655 bp, 36 predicted proteins | sample MHFenrmetagenome_2_FD_207603 | JGI IMG/M metagenome (GOLD analysis project Ga0326726, IMG submission 207603) | Lab enriched peat soil microbial communities from Michigan Hollow, Ithaca, NY, United States - MHF15MN | ecosystem: Environmental > Terrestrial > Soil > Wetlands > Peat | place: USA... | reverse complement strand
GCACCGTCGCCAGCGCGGTCACCGGACCGACCCCTTTTTGGGTGCGCAGCCGCATCACCTCCGGACGCCGCGCCCCCTCCTGCACCACCGCTTCGTCCAGCGCCGCGCCGGTCCGTCTTCTGGCGCCGCACGTAGCTGGCCCGAATCTGCGCCGCGTCCCCGATCCACAGCGCATGACCGCAGTCGGCCAGCAACCGCTCGAACCAGTGACTGAACCCACTGGCTTCCATTCCCACCAGCACTTCTTCTCCGCGCAGTCCCTCATAGAACTGACGCGCCCCCTCGGGATGATTCAGCCGCAAACTCCATTCCTGGTTGGTTCGCTTGTCCAAGATCGAGACTTGCTGAAAACTCGGGTGAAAATCACAACCTATAATCAACATCGCGTTGGCTCCTTCGCCCGAGCCTTGGTCTGTTTTCACGCAAACCAATGTAACCCGGTGCGACCGAGCCAACGTCGTTATGAAATCAAGGGAGGGCTCCCGCGCGTTTTTGCCAGCGCGGGAAGCCCGAGTCGAGCGACTGTCTGATTTGTCAAGGGGGAAGGGCGGCAGGGTTGTGGAAAAGTGGAAACGCGCGGTTTCCGAGGCGAGGGCGTCGTCTCTGCGAGGCGCGCGTTTCCACTTTCCCACAACCCCGGCTACGGGACATTCAAACCCGCACGCTGGCACAAACCTCAACCCCTGGATATTGTTGGCGCACCTCGCGTGCTTTGGCATTGAGCCGCACCAACAGCTTATGCGCGAGCGCGACACGAATCACTTTCTTCGGTTTCCCGGCTGCGGTGAGCCGCTCCGAAAAGGCGGCAAAATCGGGATGGTAACGACGCACCACTCCGGCCACTACGAACAGAATGGCGCGCACCTCACCGCGTCCACCGCGCACCGCCCGCTTGCCTTGGCTCTGGCCGCTGTCCCGCGCCAGCGGCGCCAAGCCGGCCAGCTTGGAAACCGCTTTGTTGGACAGCGTGCCGATCTCCGGCATCTCCGCCATCCGCCGGGCCACGGTACGATCCGCCACCCCCTTGATGGAACGAAACGCCGCGTCCAGTTGCTGCCAAAGCGGATCCGCGGCGATGAGCTGAGTGATGGCCACCTCCAAGGCGCGGATCTGCGCCGCCACCAGCGCCAGCATCTCCGCGAACGAGGCGGTGACCACCGCGTCGGTGACCAGCCGACGCGGGTTGCGCTGCATGGTCTGCAACTCCGTCAACTGACGCAACCGTGTCACCAGCGCCTGCAGTCGCGCTGGTTCGGCCGAAGCCGGCAGCGAGGGCGCCACGTGCTTGACGGCTGCGAACCAGGCAATGACTCCCGCGTCCAGGCGATCCGTCTTCTCCAGCAACCCCATGCTTTGAGCCAACTGCCGCACCGCCCGCGGGTTGAGCAGCGCCACCGGCACCCCGCGCCCCCACAGCAGCGCAAACGCTTGCTTCTCGTATCCGCCGGTGGCCTCCATGGCCACCAGCTTGACGCCGTGCTGCTGGCAAAAATCGGCCAATTCTGCCACCCCCTCGGGGCGGTTGACAAACCTGCCCCCTGGCCCTTCCGGACCCAGGCGAGCTTCCAGGGAGAGCGAGGAAACATCCACTCCACAAATCAACGATGTCACGGTAACCTGCCTTGTGCGTGCGACTGGAATCATGCGACTGTTCGGTCGTGCGTGACGGAGGCGGCGGGCCCCAAGCTCGACTACGGTGAAAGCCGGAGGGATTACGGGCGCCGTCCGCCTTGCGAGGGAACCGAAGGCCTCGGTTCCCTCGCAACGACAGTTTCATCACAACTTGCCGCTGTTATCCAGATACAAGGGATCTCGGTTTTCCTTTCTCGGCTGCACGAATCCAGAAACTGTCCAAGTCGCCACCCCAGCAAATATCAACCACAGATTCACACGGATGAACACGGATTACTTTTTCTTGGTCTTTGATCCGTGTTGATCCGTGCAAATCCGTGGCTAAGCTTTTCCACTCACAGACCCCAACCCGAACTCGTGATATTTTTCCTCCATGCGCTGGCACCTGCGATCGGCGGATGAAGATCAGGTAACGCAGCTGGCGGCGGAGGCCAAGCTCCCGCCGGTCATTGCCCGCCTGCTGGTCGCGCGCGGCATCGCGGCCGCCGAAGACGCGCACCAATTCCTCAATCCGAAACTCGACCACCTGCATTCACCGCTCCTGATGCTCGGCATGGACAAGGCCGCCGAGCGCTTGCGCCGCGCCCTCGCCCATCGCGAGCAGATCCTCATCTATGGCGACTACGACGTCGACGGCACCACCGCCGTCGTCATCCTGAAAACCGCCATCGAGTTGTGCGGCGGCAGCGCCGATTTCCATGTTCCGCATCGCATCCGCGAAGGCTACGGCATGAAGGACGACGTGATCGAGCGCGCTGCCTCCGCCGGCGTGTCGCTCATCATCAGCGTGGATACCGGCATCCGCGCCTTCGCCGCCGCCGAAACCGCGCAGCGTCTCGGTGTGGACCTGATCGTCACTGATCATCACCTGCCTGAAGCGCACGGCGTGCCTCCGGCGCTGGCCGTGCTCAATCCCAACCAGGCCGGCTGCGCCTACCCTTGCAAGGCGCTGTGTGGCGCCGGCGTGGCATTCAAGCTGGCGCAGCTACTGCTCGAGGAAAATGGGCGCGCGCGCCTGCTGCCGTCGTTCTTGAAAATGGTCGCGATCGCGACCATTGCCGACGCCGTGCCGCTGGTCGGCGAAAACCGCGTTTTCGCCAAGCTCGGACTTGAAGGACTGCGCCAGCCGGTGAATGCCGGGTTGAAGGCGCTGCTGGAGGTTTCGTCGCTGAGCGCCCGCAAGCTGAGCGCGACGGATGTGGCATTCCGCATCGCGCCGCGCCTCAATGCCGCCGGACGCATGGACGTGGCCCAGGATGTGATTGAACTCTTCAGCGTAAAAGACGCCGAGCATGCCCGCGAAATCGCCGCCCGGCTGAACCAGCTCAACTCCGACCGCCAGCAGGAAGAGAAACGGATTTTCGAAGCCGTCGAAGAACGGCTGGCCGCCGCGCCCGAGGTGCGGGACTGTTTCTGCCTGGTGGTGGATGGCGACGCTTGGCACCGCGGCGTCATCGGCATCGCGGCCACGCGCATCGTCGAGCGCTACGGCCGCCCGGCGCTGGTGCTCTCACGCGAAAACGGCGAGGCCTACGGCTCCGGGCGCTCCATCCCCGCCTTCCACCTTTTGGACGCGCTGGAATCCTGCCGCGACATGTTCACTCGCTTCGGCGGGCATGCGCATGCCGTTGGTTTCTCACTGCCGTGCGATCGAGTGCCGGCCCTGCGTGCCGCGCTCGACACCTACGCCCGCGAGCTCCTTACGCCCGCCGATTTCGAACTCGTCCTACCTTACGACGGCGAATTGCCTTTGGGCGAGGTCACGCCCGCGCTCTATCAATCCCTGCAGCGCCTGGAGCCATTCGGGATGAGCAATCCCGAGCCGGTGTTCGCAGCCCGCGGCGCCCGCGTCGCCTTCCCACCGAAAATCCTGAAAGAGAAACACGTCAAGCTGCGCCTGGTTGGTGCCGCACATCCGGAGGGTGGCCCACCCTTGTCGCTCCCGGGGGAGCCTGCCCCGAGCGCAGTCGAGGGGGAGCGACAGGGTGGGGCTGTTCCCAATAACTCACGCAACGTCCGCGCCCTCGAAGCCCTCGGCTGGCGCATGGCCGAGCAGGTGCAGCAGGCGGGGATTCTCGCCGGCGACATGGTGGATGTCGCGTTCACCATTGAGCACAACGATCATCCTGAGTATGGCGGACTGGAGCTCCGGCTGGAAGATGTGATCAAAGTATCTGCTGCCATCGCGCGATAACCTTCGTGCACAACCGCCAAACACTAGCCTCCAATGGCCAACTGCTTTTTGCGGTGCTATATTCCCCTTTTCCTGAAAACCATCGCGTGAGGCACTCATGACCCGAGACGAAATCATCGCCAAATACAAGCAATACCTGTTTCCGTCGGTTACCACTTACTTCACCGATCCGCTCGTAACCGACCACGCCTCCATGCAGTACCTGTGGGACACCGAGGGCAAGAAGTACTTGGACTTCTTCGGCGGGATCGTGACCATCTCGGTCGGTCACTCCAATCCGCGCGTGACCTCCAAGATCAAGGCGCAGATAGATAAGCTGCAGCACGCCTCCACCGTGCTTCCCAACGAGGCCATTGTCGCTCTGGCCGAGAAGCTGGCGAAGATCGCTCCCGGCGAAATCACCAAGACCTACTTCACGAATAGCGGCACCGAAGCCAACGAAACCGCGGTGCAGTTTGCGCGCACCCACACCGGGCACTTTGAAATCGTGGTGCTGCGGCAGGGGTACAGCGGGCGCTCGCAACTGGCGCAGTCCATGACCGGCATGCACAACTGGCGCGCCTCCCTGCCGGCCGCCGTCGGCGTGGTCCACGCCATGAATCCGTATTGCTACCGCTGCCCGCTGGGACTCAAGTATCCCGATTGCGGCGTGAAGTGCGCCGAGGACGTGGAAAACGTGATCCAGACTTCCACCTCGGGCGCGATTGCGGGCTTGCTGGCCGAGCCTATCCAGGGTCTCGGCGGGTTCATCACGCCGCCGCCGGAATATTTCAAGATCGTGTTCAAGACGGTCAAGAAGTACGGCGGCGACTTCATCAGCGACGAAGTCCAGACCGCCTGGGGACGCACCGGCAAAAAGTGGTTCGGCATCGAGCACTGGGAGGTCACGCCCGACATCATCACCTCGGCCAAAGGCCTGGGCAACGGCGTGCCCATCGGCGTGACCATGACGCGTCCCGAAATCGCGAGCAGCTTCAAGGGACTTCAAATTTCAACTTTCGGCGGCAACCCGGTAACGTCGGTCGCGGCCAAGGCGGTGATCGATCTGATCGAAGAAGACCGCCTGATGGACAACGCCCACACTGTCGGCCAGCATTTCCGCCAGGGACTAGAAGGGCTGAAGGACAAATACGAGCTCATCGGCGACGTGCGCGGCATGGGCCTGATGCAGGCGCTGGAACTGGTGAAGGACCGCAAGACCAAGGAACCGGCAGGCGCGGAAACCAACCGGCTGCTCGACGAGGCGCGCCGCGCCGGGCTCATCATCGGCAAAGGCGGGCTCTACGGCAACGCTATCCGCATGTCGCCGCCGCTGAACATCTCAACCGCGGACGTGGACGAAGCGATCCGCATGCTCGACAAGGCATTCGCCGCGGTGACAGCCGCCCAGCCGGCGACGGCAGCAGCAAGATAAAAATTAAGAAGTAAGAAGTCACAAGTAAGAAGTGAAACGCGACGTGGCAAAGCGTTCGTTCTTACTTCTTACTGCTGACTTCTTACTTCTGACTTTCTGATGGTTCACCCTTCGCAGCGGGTGAAGACCAGGCGGTCGCCGAGCACGAAGTTCAACACGCCACAGGCCGCAATGGCGGCGATGTTAGCCGGCAAAACAGGCAATCCGAGTTCGCCCACCAGCCAGCGCATCATCAGCGCGTTTCCCACCAGCGACACGGCGCCATTGGTGATATGGAAACGCAGCAACCGGGCAAACGACTCCCATCGCGACACGCTGGCGCGGTCGCGCCAGGTGTAGCGCTCGTGCCAGGCGAAGTTGTGCAGGATGGCCGACTCCACCGCGATCAAGGTCGCCAGCATGTAATCCACTCCGGCGCGTCGCAGTAGTGCCAGCACCGCCAGTTGCACCGCGATCCCGATCGCTCCGACTACGTTGAAGCGCAGGAAACGCCACTTGGTTTTCACGGCCGTGGCTCCTCGCGGTAGAGCCGGCGCGTGTGCGCCACGGCGGAGACGATCAGCATGATCGCCATGACCGCAATGCCCACCAGCCCGCCGATGTCGAACAGCAGGAATCGTCCGCCGAGCACGTGCGCGCCGCGAAAGTACAGCGCCAGGTTGCCGGCGACCAGCGCCAGCCGTATCTCGGTCGGCCCGAGCTTGCCGTGCGAGAGATGGAATGCTCCCAGCGTGTAGGTGGTCAGATATGTCTCGACGGACAGCAGCAAGAAGGCGATCAGCATGCCAATGGCGATCCATGGGCTGACGTATCCAGACAGCGCCAGCCCGCTCATCAGGAAGAGCGAGCCGAAACTGTCCAGCATGTGATCTACGTAGAAGCCGTAACGCGGGCGCTGCTGGTTGCGCCGGCGGGCGAGAGTGCCGTCCAGGCTGTCGCCGAACCAGTTCACCGCGAGGAAGAAGATCGCCGCCAGCAGTCCCCCGCGATGCCACCGCGCCAGAGCGTAAGAACCTCCCGCCAGCAGCATGCCGATGGAGCCGATGGCCGTCAGGTGGTCGGAGTTGACCCAGGCCGGCAAGCGCACCGCCAGCCAGTTGAGCACTTTGCGCTCCACCCCCGCGGTCAGACTCTCCTGCACCCGCTTTTCCTGCCGAAATCCCCGCGCCATGCCTCGCACCTGTATTACCGGCGCGCCGCCCAGGTCTGAGTACCAATCTTGGGTTGCCATAAAAGCCTCCGACGCATGGCCGCACTATGCGGCTTCGCGATGGATGACAACAATGCAGGCGGGATCAAACGTGGATCAACCGCTAAGCGCCCGTCCACCTGCGACTTGCGGGCGGAGATCACCTGAGCGCGTGGGGCACCAGCGAGACCGGGATATATACTCTCGGCACTTGTGGGGACGCGTTTGACCTCCGACAGCGGTTCGCTCGCCGACATCTCGGCCGCCGTGGTGGAGAAGGAAGCCGGCCTGCACCGCCAGCTTTCGTCCCGGCAGGTGGCGATGATCGCCATCGGCGGAGCGATCGGCACCGGGCTGTTCCTGGGCAGCTCGCTGGCGGTCCGCCTCGCCGGGCCGGCCGTGATCCTGACATTTCTTTTGGGCGCGGTGATCGCCCTGCTGTTGATGGGCGCGCTCTCGGAGATGTCGGTGGCCCACCCGACTGCCGGGTCGTTTGGCGTGCACGCCGAGATCTACCTTGGCCGCTGGGCCGGCTTCGTCGTGCGCTACACCTATTGGGCGGTGCAGGCGATTGCCATCGGCGGCGAAGCCACGGCGGTGGCGGTGTATTGCCGGTGGTGGTTTCCGCAGGTGCCCTCGTGGCTGTGGATCGTCGGATTTTCCGCGGGACTGCTGTGGGTGAACGCGCGCAGCGTCGGCAGCTTCGGCGAGTTCGAATACTGGTTTGCGATGATCAAGGTGGTGGCAATCATCCTGTTCATCGTGTTCGGCGCGGCCGTGCTGCTGGGGATCGGCCATCCCGCGATTGGCGCGCGCAACTTCACCGCGCATGGCGGATTCATGCCGCGCGGAGTCTCCGGCATGTGTATGGCGCTGGTGTTCGTCATCTACGGTTACATCGGCGCGGAGATCGTGGCTGTCACCGCAGGTGAGGCGAAAGATCCCGAGCACGCCGTGCCTCGCGCCATGCGCTCCATGGTCGGGCGGCTGATCATTTTCTATGTCGGCGCCATAATCGTGCTTATCGGCGTGGTGCCATGGGACCGCATTCAGCCCGGCGCCGACGTCACCGCCAGCCCGTTCGTCACCGTGTTTCAGCTCATGGGCATTCCGGCGGCGGCGCACGTGGTGAACTTCGTCGTGCTGACCGCGGCGCTTTCCAGCATTAACTGCAATTTCTACCTCGTCACCCGCATGATGTTTTCCCTCGCTCGCGGCGGCTATGCACCCAGCGTGTTCGGCAACGTCTCGCGGCAAGGGACGCCGGTAAACGCGTTGCTGATTTCCACCTTCGGGCTGGCGCTGGCCACCTTGCTGGCGGCACTCTATCCGCGGACGGCGTACGTGTACATGCTCGGCATCGCGCTCTTCGGCGGGCTGTTTATCTGGCTGATGATCTTCCTCACGCATTTGCCGTTCAGACGTCGGTGGGAACGCAGTGGTGCGCCGCGCCTACCAGTGCGGATGCCGGGATATCCGTTCACTACGTTGCTGGGAGCGGCTTCGATCGTTGCCATCCTGCTCACCACGTGGTGGGTGGAAGGAATGCGCGTGACGCTGCTCGCTGGCATTCCGTGGCTGGCGTTTATCTCGCTGTGCTACCTGGTGTGGCGGCGGGCGAACCGTGGGCCGCGGGTCACCTGATTACCTGAAAGGAGCCTATGTTTCTAAAGCCCGCGGGTTGGCGGATGCGCCGAATGAAGTACGGCATCATTGGTTTGGTACTGATGCTGGTTCTCGTGATTGCAGTCAACGTTCCGTATGCCGCTTATGTCATTTTTGCGATTCTGGTGCTTGGGGCTGCAATCTGGATCATCCGAAGGGAGACCTACCGGCAACAATAATTAAGGTCGTCAACTCGATCTCCAAGCAGTCCCGTCCATCGCGGTTGCCGTACCGGCCAAGGTTTCTGGTAACCTAATCCGCCCGGGTCTCCGGGGGACGAATGAGAGTGGGGCTCATTCATGTATCCGCACGCTTTTCGTTATCATCGCGCCGCTTCGCTGGAGGAAGCGGTTTCCATGCTCGGCGAACTCGGCGAGGACGCCAAGCTGCTGGCCGGCGGCCAGAGCCTGATCCCGCTGATGAAGCTGCGGCTCTCCTCGCCCTCGCACCTGGTGGATTTGAATTTCGTTCGGGGACTCTCCGGCCTCAGCCGCAGCAATGGCGGTCTTCATGTCGGCGCCATGGCGCGCCATGCCGAGCTCGCGGATTCGGCTTTGGTCAGCGCTATCCCCCTGCTGCATGACTGCGCCTCCGGCATTGCCGACGTGCAGGTCCGCAATCGCGGCACCATCGGCGGATCGCTCGCCGAGGCCGATCCCAGCGGCGACTGGGGCGCGGTACTGCTGGCGCTTCCCGCTGAAGTACGCAGCGTCGGAGCCGCGGGCGAGCGCAGCATTCCGATTGCCGATTTCTATCTCGACGCCTACACCACCGTGCTCGCGCCCAGCGAGATCGTGCGCGAGATCGTGGTGCGCGTGCCGCAGGGCGCAAGTGGCGGCGCCTACGTTGCCATGAAGCGATGCGCCCCCGTGTATGCCACCGCCAGTGTCGCGGCGCAACTCACCATGGATGACGACCGCGCCACCTGCCGCGAAGCGCGCATCGTGCTGGGCTGCGTTGGGCTGACGGCCATCCGCGCGCGCCATGCCGAAAATGAGCTTACGGGCAAGGAAGTGAACGACGCGGCGGTCGCGCGCGCCGCCGAAGCAGCCATGGCTGCCGCCGATCCCCAACCCGACATGCGCGGCTCGGTAGAATACAAGCGCGTGCTGGTGCGCTCGCTAGCTCGTCGCGCCATCCAGATTGCGCTGCGCCGCAGCCGGGGCGAGCAGGTGCCAGGGGGCCACATCTATGCCTGACAAGGTGAAGGAGCTTGCCGACGAACTCAGTGTGAAGAGCAGGCACACCGGCGCGGATCGCGTCACCGTGGCGGTCACGGTGAACGGCAAGGCGTACAGCGAAGAGATTGAAGCGCGCACCTTGTTGGTGGATTTTCTGCGCGAGACACTCGACCTGACCGGCACGCACATTGGCTGCGACACCAGCTATTGCGGCGCCTGCACCGTGCTGCTCGATGGCCGCGCGGTGAAGTCGTGCACCGTCTTCGCCGTGCAAGCCGACGGCGCCGAGATCACCACGGTCGAAGGCCTGGCAGTGAACGGCGAGCTGAACGCTCTGCAAAACGCCTTCGCCGAGAATCACGGGCTGCAATGCGGCTACTGCACACCCGGGTTTCTGATGGCGGCCAGCGAATTGCTGTCTGCGCATCCGAATCCCACCGACGAGGAGATTCTGAAGGCGATTGCCGGCAATACATGCCGCTGCACCGGGTATCAGAACATTCTCAAGGCCATCCGGTCGGCGGCAGGCGGCTGAAAAGCAGGTTCCTCGCGGGCTAATAGCCCGCTCGGAATGACAAGAAAGAGAATGAGCGAACTCGGCACGACTAAAGTCGTGCCCTTACACAAAGCCCGGTACGAAAGTTGGAGAGGGTATGGCGTTCAGCTTTGGCGGCGAATTTACCGTGCAGCGCTCGCCCCAGGAGACCTACGACTTCCTCACCGATCCCAACCGTTTCTGTCCGTTGCTGCCCGATTACGAAAACCTGGACGTGCGTGATGCGGAGAATTTCGTTGTGGACGTGAAGGTCGGCATCTCGCACATTCGGGGCACCGCGGTGGTGAAGCTGCACTTGGCGGAGCACAACCGCCCGGCGCGCGCGAAATACGCGGGCAAGGGCACCATGGCGGGAGGAAACGTGGATCTCTCCGCCGATTTCGATCTGCGCCCGGACGGTGTCGGAACCGTGGTGAGTTGGAAAGGTGAGGCGCAAGTTTTCGGCCGGCTGACCTCCATCGCCGGCGGCCTGCTGGAGCCGCTGGCGCGCAAGAACGTGCAGAAGGTGATTGCGAGTTTGCAACAGGCGTTGAACGCGCACGCGAGTCTTACCACCGAGACACCGAGCACACCGAGGACCACCGAGCAATCAGATTCAGCAACAGGAACGGATAATCTCGGTGCACCTCGATGATCTCGGTGCCTTGGTGGTGCATTGCCGTACGCTGCTTCATTCGGATCGAAGACCGGTAGACCGGAAATACTATGCCGATCAAGGACGAAGTCACGACCCCATGGACCGGCCAGCCGCTTCGCCGCAAGGAAGAAGACCGCCTGGTGCGCGGCCACGGCAAGTTCATTGACGATTACAAGCTCGAGGGCATGCTCTTCATGCGACTGGTGCGCTCGCCTTACGCACATGCGCGCATCAACAGCGTGGACGTCAGCGCCGCCGAGTCGCATCCCAGAGTCGTTTGCACGCTTACCGGCGCTGAGGTCGCCAAGCTGACGCAGCCGTTTCCGGAAATTGCCGGTGGACCGGGCGCGAAGATCCAGGATTATCCGCTCGCCGTCACCAAAGTGCGCTTCCAGGGCGAGCCGGTTGCTGCCGTGATCGCCGATTCGCGACTCGCCGCCGAAGATGCCGCCGAACTCGTCCAGGTGGACTACGAAGCGCTCGACCCGGTCATCACTTGCGACGACGCGCTCGCTGACCGCAGCATTCTGCATGACGAAGCCGGCACCAACCTCATCTGGGAAGGCCACTTCGAATATGGCGATGTAGACAAAGCGTTCACCGAAGCGGCATCCATCGTCACCATCGATCGCATGCACTTCCACCGCTTCTCCTCGACGCCGCTGGAGAACAACGCGGTCATCGGCCAGTGGGACGCCGACGACAACACTATCCAGTACTGGAGTAACAACAGCTTTCCGGCATTTGCGATTCAGTTTCTCGCGCCGCATCTCGGCGTGCACATTGACGCCATCCGTGCCCAGAGTTACGACATCGGCGGCAGCTTCGGCATCAAGATCACCAACTACCCGTACATGTCGCTGTGCGCGCTCGCCTCGCGCAAAGCCGGCGGGCGCCCGGTGAAGTGGAGCGAAACGCGCACCGAGCACCTCATGGCCAGCGCTCACGGCAACGAGCGTACGTTTCTGAACACGCGCGTCGCGCTCGACAAGAATGGCATGATCACCGCCATCGAGTCACGGCACGTGGACGACTGCGGCGCCTATCCGCGTTACGAGCCGCTGGGGTGCATCATCTGGGCGCAGGTGCTGCCGGGCGCGTATCGCTTCCGCAACCTGCGCATCGATTTCAAGCAGGTCGCGACCAACAAATGTCCTGTCGGGCCCAATCGCGGCTACTCGCGCATGCAGCACCTCTGGTTCCTGGAGCGCGTCGTCGACACCTGCGCGCGCGAACTGGGCATGGATGCGGTCGAGATGCGGCTGCGCAATTACATTCTGCCGAACGAAATGCCGTACACGACGCCCAACGGTTGCGTCTACGACTCCGGCAATTACCCCGCGATGCTGAAGAAGGCGCAGGAACTAATCGGCTGGGACGACTGGCGGAAAAAAATTCCCGAGATGCGCAAAGAAGGGCGCGTGGTCGGCATCGGCATCGGCACCACGCTCGATTCCGGCACCAACAATTTCGGCCAGGCGAGGATCATCAATCCCTTCGCGCCGTTCTCGGGAAATTCCAAAGCCGCGAACGTGAAGCTCGACATCTACGGCGAGGTCGTCGTCTGCCTCGGCTCCGTGCCGCAAGGTCAGGGACACGAAACTACGGCTTCACAAGTCGTCGCCGACGTGCTCAACATTCCGCCCGACACGGTGCACGTCCGCCCCGGCTTCGATACCGACTTCAACGTCCACACCGGCCACACCGGCACCTACGCCAGTCAGTTCGCTGTCAGCGGTCTGTCGGCGATCTATGGCGCGACGGCGAAGCTGAAAAAAGAACTCGCGCAGCTCGCGGCTTTCGCGCTGCAATCCAGCGCGGATGATCTGGAATTCGGTGTCGGCAAGGAAGGTCCCGAGGTGCGGGTCAAGGGCACGGACAAGGCGATCAGCTACGGCGCGCTGGCCAACATCGTCAACGTCAACAACGCCGGACTGCCTGAAGATCTCGACGTGACGCTGAACTGCCGCTACGTATATCGCCCGCCATTCAAGGTACCCGACATCGAAAAGAAGTACGGCAACCTGACGCTCACTTACGCCGCGCAACTGCACATCGCAGTAGTCGAGGTGGAGCGCGACACGTTCGTGCCGCGCATTCTCGCCTACGCTTGCGTGGACGACTGCGGGCGCGCCGTGAATCCAAAGATTGTCGAGGGCCAGGTGCACGGCTGCACGGCGCACGGCATCGGCGCCGCCATCATGGAGACTTGCGCCTACGATCCCGCCGGCAACCTGCTGACCAGCACCTTCAGCGACTACACACCCATCACCGCGGTGAACATGCCGCGCCTGCGCTACGGCCACATCGAAACGCCCTCGCCGTTCACGTTCAACGGCGCCAAGGGAATGGGCGAAGGTGGCGGCGCGCCGCTGCACACCATGTGCGCCGCAATCCAGGATGCAGTTCATCCGCTGTACGTGTTCATCAGCGATTCACACAATACCGCTGACAGCTTGTTGGCGGCAATCGAAGCGGCAAAGGCGGGCGCGCATCAACGCGGTGTTCGCATGCAGTCTTCGCGCAACGGCGGTGAACCCAAATGGGAGGGAGGTCAGGACTTGATGTAGCAGGCGCTCGGTCGATCACCCGATCACCCGATCGCCGGATCACCCGATGTGAAGGAGTGCAAGGGAGGTCAGGATTTGATGTAGCTGGCGCTCGGTCGATCACCGGATCACCCGATCGCCGGATCACCCGATGTGAAGGAGTGCTAGGGAGGGCAGGATTTGATGTAGCTGGCGCTCGGTCGATCACCGGATCACCCGATCGCCGGATCACCCGATGAAAAGAGTTCTCATTGTCGGCTGCGGCGCCATCGGCTCGCTCTATGCCGCGCATCTCGCGCGTGTTGCCGAGGTGTGGACCTTGGTGCGCCGCCCGGAGCATGCTCGCGTGCTCAACGACCGCGGTATCCTGGTGACCGGCAAGCGCGGATTCTCCACGCGCGTACGCGCCACCGCCGATGCGCGCGAGCTGCCGGAATTTGACATCGCCATCGTTGCCACCAAGGCGACGCACACGAAGCAAGCATTCGCGCCGGTGGCGCGCAGCTGCGACCGCGCCGCCGTTATCTCCGCGCAAAACGGCCTCGGCAGCGAGGAGGTACTGGCGGAGCTTACGCGCGGCTACGTTGTCCGCGGCACCACCTTCATGAGCGGCACGCGCCACAGCGATTGCGACGTTGAACTTGAGCTCGACCAATACACCTGGCTGGGCCCATTCGAGCCGTGCGGCACGCCGTTCTCCTTGGTGCAAGAAGCGGCGGAGCTGGTGGTTGCCGGCGGATTGAAAGCTGTCGCGCTGGAAGATGCGCGCCCGGCACAGTGGTCGAAGCTGATTTTCAACGCCTCGGTCAATGCCGTGTCGGCGCTCACGCGGTTGCCGCACTCGCCCGAATTTGCCGACGAGACTTCGCCTGATGCGCTCGGGCGGCTGCTGCACGATTTGATTGACGAAGGCAAGCGCGTCGCCGCGGCGTGCGGCGTGGGTCTGCCCGAGGATCCGTGGGAGATGAACAAGATCGGCGCGCAGACCAATCATCCGACCTCGATGCTGTACGACATCGAGCACGAGCTGCCGACGGAAGTTGATTACCTCTGCGGCGCCATCGCGCGCGAGGCCGAGCGCGCCGGCTGCAGCGCCCCGCTCCACTCGGCGATGTGGCGGCTCATTAAGGGCCTGGAAGTTTCCTGGCAGCAGGAAAAGCGCAATCGGGCCACGCAGAGAACGTGAAGGAACTTAGTGAGTGTGTCATCCCGAGCGCAGCGAGGGACCTGCTTTTATCTACGTGAAGCAAATGCCATACGAACTCGACACACATAAGCTCTCGCGCGTCCGCGCCCTCATGGCCGACCACCACCTCGACGCCATCGTCGCCCGCGCGCCTGACAATGTGCTCTACCTCACCAACTACTGGTGCATGAAGGGCTACGATGCGGTCGTGTTCCCGCGCCAGGGCGAGCCGACGCTCATCGTCATCGAGCCGCAACTCGGCGACGCGCACCGCATGTCGTGGACGCGGGACATTCGGCCATTCAAGTTTTACGACGAGCGCGATCCGCGCCCGCCGACCGCGCGCTCCCTCGATCTGGCCATCAAGGTGCTGCGCGAACGCGGGCTCACCGACCGCGTCGGCATCGAGCTCACCAATGGCGCGCAGGCCGCCGATCGCATGGTGGGCGAACCGACGGTCTACACGCAGCCCTACTTCGACGCCTTTCGCTCCGTCTGCCGCGAGGTCGCCGACGCCATGCCGGCGCTCATCGAAGCGCGTGCCATCAAGACCCCGCAGGAAATTGAGCGCATGCGCTTGGCGAACGAACTCGCGGCCATCGGCATGGAATACGCGCGCGACCACATGAAGCCCGGCGAGCACAAGGAGAGCGACATCGCCGCCATGATCGAGGGCCGCATCCACGCCGTCGGGATCGGCTACAAGGGAAAAGTCGAGATGGCGCGCGCCTTCACGCTGGTCTGGTCGGGCAAGGGCATCGCGACTTTTACCGCCACCAAGGACAATCCCATTCAGGAGCACGAGCCGACGCTGGTGGAAATCTGGGTCTGCGCCGACGGCTACTGGAACGACCTGACCAAGAATATCTGCCCAGGCCGCCTGACATCGGAATACAACAAGCTGCTGGAAATGTTGCTCGGCGTGTTTAACGATGCCGTTAGTTACGTGCGCGACGGCGCCGGCTTCCCCGAGCTCGATCGCCGCATTCGCGCTGGCATCGCCGCCGGCGGATATCCCGGACAGCCGTCGCATCCGGTGGCGCATGGCGTCGGCGCCCGCGCCCACGAGCCGCCCTACGCGCACCAGGCCGGCACCGGCACCATTCGCAAAAGCATGGTGCTGGCAATCGAGCCGGGATGCTACTGGCCGGGCGGCGGCGGCCTGCGCCTGGAAGATAATTTCCTGGTCACCGAAACCGGCTGCGAAAAATTGTGCAGCTACCCGGACGATTTCCGCGTCTTTTCCGCGGGCACCGGCGTATGACCCAACCCGTGGTCGAAGCCTCGAAGCTGCCGCACGATGTCGCCGAGCGCATCGTTGCCCAGGTGCGCGAAGACGACATCGTCTCCATGGCCACCGAGGTCATCAACATCCCCAGTCCCACCGGTGAAGAACTGGCGATGGGCAACTATATGCAGCGCCGCTGGGAGGAAATGGGGCTGCGCGTCGTTCGCCAGGAAGTCGAGGATGGGCGCGCTAATATCGTTGCACGACATGAAGGCCGCGGCGGCGGGCGCAACCTGATGTTCAACGGCCACATGGATACCTCCAACACCGGCCGCGAACCTTTCCTCACCGGCATCGGATACAAACCCAACGCGGTGGTGAAAAACGGGATGATCCACGGCCTCGGCATCTACAACATGAAAGGCGCGCTGGTCTGCTACACGCAGGCGGTGCGAGCGTTGCAGCGCGCCGGCGTCACGCTCGAAGGCGACGTCATCCTGGCCGCCGTCGTCGGTGAAATCGAAAAGACGCAGTGGGGCGAGTTTACCGGCCGCGAATTCCGCGGCTATGGCGTCGGCACGCACTACCTGGTGAACCACGGCATCGTCCCGGACATGTGCATCCTCGGCGAGCCGACCGACATGGCCGTCGTGCTCGAACACTTTGGCTCGCTGTGGACGCGCATCTCCGTCGCTGGCAACTACGTGCACACCGCCTTTGCCGAAGGCAAGGAAGACCAGAATTCCATATTGCGCATGGCCTCGGTGCTCGAAGCCGTACGTGACTGGATGCCGCGCTGGCAGACTATGGCCGCGCACGGCGGGCACACGGGAATGGTGAATGTCGGCGGCATTCGCGGCGGCCACCCGTGGCGCGCCAGCCGCACGCCCGAGCGCACTGACCTGTTTCTCGATCTCCGCGTACCGCCGACGATGGAAATGTCGGAAGCGCGCCGCGAAATCCAGCAACTCTTCTTCAAGCTGCGCAAACAGTATCCGGACTACGGACTTGATTTCGAAACTTACGTCTCGGTTCCCGGCGCCACCATCAGCGCCGACCATGAAATGGTGCGCGCCATCCGGGCCAACCACCGCCGCGTGACCGGCGAGTCTCCGAAGCATGACGTGGTCACATGGTGCTCGGACGCCAGCGTGCTGTCGCGCTACGGTATCCCGACGGTGAACTACGGTCCTTCCAGCGGTCCGCGCAACGCCGAGGGCGAGAAGGTCGCGATCCGCACATTTGTGGATATCACGCGCATTTACGCCCTTACCGCCGCCGAGCTATGTGGCGTGCACACATCATGAGTGGGGCGCCCCAGACGAGCCGGTGTTGCTCGTCTGGGAACGGGATTGTCTGGTGAAGAACGGACCGCCCATAACGACAGCGGAAATCGACCGCCGCTATACCGCCCTGCGTGCGGCCATGCAGCGCGATCATCTCGACGCGCTGCTCGTCTGCGGCAACCAGTATGCTGGCTTCGAAGGCGCGGTTCGCTACGTCTCCGGTTTCGAGATCGTGCATCGCTACGCTTACGTCCTGCTGCCGCTCACGGGCGAGCCGACGTTGATCTTTCCCGCCGAAGCGCGCTGGATCGGCGACAAGAAAAAGCCGTGGGTGCGCGACCAGGTATGGCCGGAAATTCCCGGCCGCTATCTGCGTGACCTGGCCCGCGACCGCCCATGGAAGCGCCTCGGCGTGTGCGGCTTGGAACTCGTTATGGCGGTGCGCGATTACCGCGAGCTCGCCTCCGGCCCCTGCGAACTGATCGCGTGGGATTTTCCCTTCGATATGGCGCGCTGCGTCAAGAGCGACTGGGAACGGGCGCACATCCGGCAAAGCATGGAAGTCATCCTCGACGGCTTCGACGCGCTGGTCCGCGCCTTCGAACCCGGCAAGACAGAGGCCGAAATCATGGCGCCTGCGGTCGAGCGTTTTTTTGCCGGCGGCGCCGGGCCGCGCATGATGAACATCGTGCTCTCCGGTCCGCACGGCGAAGCCCAAGCGCATTTCAAAGTTCCCGGCGACCGCGTCGTCCAGCCTGATGACCTCATGCTCTACTCGCTCGAGATCGGCGGCTACGAAGGCTACTGGGTTGAATTCTCTCGCGCGCTGATTCGCGGCACGCCGAGCGCGCGCATCCAGCAAATGGCGTCGGCGTATCCCGAAGCCATGGAAGCCGCGCGCCTGCTCATGCGCGAAGGGGAGCGCGCGTCCGACGTCCATCGTGCCGTGGCCGAAACCTTCAGCGCGCACGGCTTCAGCCTCGGCCACCTCTCCGGTCATTCCATCGGACTTACCATGCTGGAGCATCCCGCGATCGGCGCTCGCAGCGACGTCGAATTGCGCGAGGGCATGATTTTTTCGTTGCATCCGCAGGTCATTGACCGCGACGGCCAGGTCTGCCTATACACGCAGGATACGTTTCGGGTGGGCAAGACTGAGGGCGAGAACTTGGCGGACGTGGAGTGGAAGTTCTATCAAGGCGGAGAAAAACAGGCCTCTCGGTCCGTCGGTCGATCGGTCGCTCGGCCCGAACCGGACCGATAGAACCGATCGACCGAGAGACCGATAGACCATGAGAATCTGCATCATTGGTTGCGGCGCCATCGGCAGCCTGTTCGCCGCCCACCTGGCGCGCGCGGGCGAGGCCGAGGTCTTCGCCTTCGACGTGGCGCAAGACCACATCTGCGCCATCCAACAGCATGGCCTGCGCATTTCCGGCGAAGCCGACTTCACCGCTCGACTGCAAGCCACCAACGATGCGAATAGCATTCCGCGCTGCGACTACGGCATCGTGGCCACCAAGAGCACGCACACGCGCCCCGCGATTGCGGCCACAGCGCGCATTTTCGACGGCCGCAGCGCCGTCTGCTCGGTGCAGAACGGCGTCGGCAACGAAGAGATTCTTGCCGAGCACGTACGCTGCGTCATTCGCGGCACCACGTTTCCCGCTGGACACGTGATCGCGCCCGGCCACGTCGGCTTCGACATTCGCGGCGACACGTGGATCGGTCCCTTCGAGCCCACCGCGACGCCGATGGAAAAGGTTACGGAACTCGCCGGCCTGATCACGCGCGCCGGGCTGAACACCATCGCCATGGCGGACGCGCGCGGCGCGCAATGGACCAAGCTGATCTTCAACGCCGGCACCAATCCTGTCGGGGCGTTGACGCAACTGCATCACGGCGCGGCGGCATTCTTCCCGCCCACCGGCGAATTGTTCGACGCGCTCATTGACGAAGGCCTCGCCGTCGCCAGCGCGCTAGGCATCACACTCGATGGCGACCCCAAGGCGCTGGTCCGAAAAGCGGCGCACGCGCCCGGCAAGCACAAGGCCAGCATGTTGCAGGACATCCTGGCAAAGCGGCCGACCGAAGTCGATTTCATGAACGGCGCCATCGTCCGCTGGGGCGAAAAGACCGGAGTGCCCACACCGCTGAATCGCGCCATGTGGCAGTTGATCAAAGGCCTGGAACACTCGTGGACGAATCCGTAGGATTTCACTCGCGATGAGATGGGACTCCTTTATCGAGTTGTCGCGCTCGCCTTGCGGAAGTGTGGCAGCACGGCTTCACCGAACAGTTTCGCCTGCTGCTCGCGATCGTCGCCCCAGATCTCCAGCATGATGTGCGTGCATCCTGCGTCGCGGAATTCTTCGATACGGGCAATGCATTCGTCGGGCGTACCCGCAATCGGCTTTACTTTTTCAAAAACTTCGTCGGTGACCGCGCGCGCCGCGGCTTTGCGCCCGCCCTGCTCCATGGCGTCCGCAATAGGACGAATGTCGTCGAATGTCAATCCCGCCGATTGCAACAGCACGTCGGCCGAACCCTTGATGTTCTGCACCTTGTTAGCCAAATACATGGCGGCCATTTCGCGCGCGCCGTCCTTGCCCGCGCGCGAGTCGCGCGCGATGCTGCCCACAATCACCGAGCCGAGATCAAGCTGCGCCGGATCGCGCCCGGCCTTGCGCGCACCCTCTTCCATGTTGCGCCGCGAATAGCGTACGAACTCCGGCGTCGTGATGCTCGCGGTCAACAAACCATCGGTGTGGCTGCCGGCCAGGCGCTGCAGCACCGGACCGGTGCCGGCGAAATACATTGGCGTGCGCACGCGCGCGACATGCGCGTCGCTGCGCAGCGCAGGAACGTCGGCGGAGAAGACCTTGCCGTCGTAACGGAACGCTCCGCCATCGAGCGTGCCGCGAATGATCTCGAGGCTCTCGCGCATCACGGTCGCCGGACCGGTTCCCGGCTTGCCCTCGCCCTCGCCGATCTCCTTCATGAAGATCTTGGAGGCGCCGAGGCCGAGCAAAAAGCGCTCTCCGCAGAGGTCCTGCATGACGCGCGCTTCCATGGCGACCTGAACCGGATGACGCGTGTAAGGAGAGATGATTCCCCAACCGACGTTGATGCGCTTCGTCTCGTGCGCAATCAGTGCAGTGATGGCCGTTGAGGAGCGCGCCTCGTAGGAATGCTTGCGCCACCAGGGATAGGCTTCGGCGAGCCAGAAGCTGTCAAAGCCCGCCTGCTCGCACGCGACGGCCATGCGCACGGTTTCACGCACGGGCTCCATGCTGAGCTGGAGTACGCCGATTTGAAAGCGAGGTGCGTGCGGCATGCGTCCTAATTTTTTCCGACAGCGCGCGTGCCGACCAGCTCGCGATAAATCGCGCGGAACTCGGCGTCGGTTACCAGGCCGCGCTTGGCGATGGACTGCTTCTTTACTTCGGCGAGTAACGCGGCGCGCTGCTCGGGCGCAATTTCCAGTTTCAGCTCGCGGCATTTCAGGTCAATCGAATCCAGCCCGCTCTTCTTTCCCAGCACGATGCTACGCGTGGCGCCCACCAGGTCGGCGGCGTAGGGCTCGATGGCTTCCGGGATATGGAACTGCGTGGCCACCGCGCCGCTCTCGCGATTAAAGAGATTGTTGCCGACGGCAGGTTTCCAGGGCTCCATTGGATAGCCCGACAACCGCTGCACCGTCTCCGATGCCTCGCGCAACTTGGTCAGATCAATCGCCACCGGCACACCGTACAGGCAGCTCAGCGCCAGCGCCGTTTCACCCAGATCGCAATTTCCGGCGCGCTCGCCCATGCCGTTGATGGTGCCCTGGATCCATGTGGCGCCGGCGCGCACGGCCGCTACTGAACAGGCCGTAGCCAGGCCGAAATCGTTGTGCCCGTGCCAGTGGATCGGCACCGCGTCGCCCACCCAGCGCTTCACTTCAGCGACCAGGAAGTCCACCGCCTCCGGCCCGCAGACGCCGATCGTGTCCACCACCACCAGCTCCGCCGCGCCCGCCTCCAGCGCCGCCAGGTAAATCTCTTGCAGAAACTCGAGTGCGGTGCGCGTGCAGTCCACGGGAAAGAATGCAACGCGAATTCCATTCTGCTTGGCCAGCGCGACGGCCGTTACCAGCCGCTTCTTTGCCTCCTCTCGCGTCAGACCGTAAGCCTTCAACTTGATGTCGCTGGTGGGAACCTCGATGACGGTAGCCTTCAATTCCAATTCGACCAGCGCCTCGACGTCGGTCTTCTGCGCGCGCGAGAACCCCCAGATCTCCGCCTTCAGCCCGGCGCGCGAGATCAGCCGGATGGCTTCGGCGTCTTCCGGGCTGACCCGCGGGAACCCGGCCTCGATGCGCGCGATGCCGAGCGCGTCCAGCTTGCGAGCGATCTCCAGCTTCTGCTCCGGGCTGAGCACCACGCCGACCGTCTGCTCGCCGTCGCGCAGCGTGGTGTCGTACAACTTCACCGGCTCCGCCACGCGGAACCTGCCATGCGTGTTCAGCTCGCTCACCCAGACCTTGTCATTGTTCATGGTCTTCCTCAGATTCAGGGCGCGATTTACGAATTGAAGAATTTACGAATTGCCGAATTTGAATTGCGATTCCAGCGTTTCGCCAGCAAGTAAATTCGTCAATTCTTCAATTCGACAATTCGTCAATCAACCTGCTTTTGCCCGTGGGCCTGTTCCCACGCCACCACCGGATTTCGCAGCACCCCAATCTGCTCGATCTCGCACTCCATGACGTCGCCGGGCTTCAGGTACCACGCTTTCGGATCGCCGGAAAAGGCCGCGACGCCGGAAACCGTTCCGGTCGAGATAACGTCGCCGGCGCTGTAGCCCATGGGCGAATAGTGCGCCAGGATCTCGGGGATCGTCACCGACATTTTGCTCGAATGCGAGCGTTGCCGCGGCTCGCCGTTCACGCGCAACTCCATCGCCAGGTTGTGCGGATCGCGAATCTCGTCCGCGGTCACGATCCAGGGCCCCAGCGGGCAAAACGTGTCGATGCCCTTGCAAAAACCGAACACGCCCGACTTTATCTCCGTGCGCTGAATGTCGCGCGCGGTCACGTCGTTGAAAATCACGTACCCGCCGATGTACTCGATGGCCTGCTCCGGCGTGAAATGTTTGCCCGCTTTCTTGGTCACCACCGCCAATTCGAGCTCGTAATCGAGTTCCTGGGTCAGATGCGGCGGATAAATCACGGGCTCGTCGGGGCCGATGATGGCGTCAATGTTCTGGAAGAAGACGATCCACGGCAGCACCGGATGAGAAAATCCCGCCTTGGTCGCTTCCTCGTGATGCTCGCGGAAATTGCCCGCGGTGTGGAAGAACTTGCGCGGCATGATCGGTGCCTTCAGCTTGACCTCGTGGCGCTCGAATACAACCGGTTCGCCGCCAGGCCCGCGCAGCGCGTCGCCTTCCGCCATGGCATACGTCAGACTCTCGCGGGCGGCGTCCAGGCTGCCGTCGCCGCCTTCGAACAGCAAGCGCACATCGGAAGGCACCAGCGCATCCGCGAGCCGGTACGCGGCCGCTCCCTCCGACGCGTAGCGCGCGACGCAGGCAAGATTGAGATCGATAACGCGATCGCCGGAGACAACGGCGCCCGCGCGGCGCTGCTTCAGCGGATTTTCAAACGTCACCAGGCGCATGAATTCGGCGTATCGTGCGGCAGTCTATGTGAACCGCAAAGCCATTGTCCAACTCGGCGATTTGCTTTGCATCCGGCATGGCGTGCGCTACATCTACCTCCGGGTTATGGCCCGCTATGCATCGCTAGAATCGCGCTTGACGCAAGCCCTCGCCCTTACCCGACGCCCGGTCGCGGTCAGTTCGTGCCAACGACCGCCCGCGGGAGTCGCGAAGTTTTTCGGCGCCGTTCCCTCGGGCTGCAGCTTCTGGCGGCTGGCGGCTGACGGGCAGTCGTTCTACACCGAGCCCGGAGACCACTACAACTGCGCCATCGGCTGCTATACGCACAACATCCCGCTGCCGCCGGAGCGCGAAGCCGAGTTGGGCGCGACCATCGGGTTTATGACCTTGATCGGCTACATCCGATCCGAGGACGTGCCCATGATCGCGCGCCTGGCCGCTTCGCCGTCGTACATGGCCTATGCGCCGCTGGGCGATGCCACGTTTGCGCCCGAGGTCGTAATCCTGGTCGGACGTCCCGGCAAGCTGATGCTGCTGCAGGAAGCGGCAGCGCGCGCCGGCGTGCAAACCCAGCCATCACTGTTCGCGCGGCCGACCTGCATGGCGATTCCGGCAGCGCTCTCCGGCGGAACCACGGCGTCGAGCGGATGCGTGGGCAATCGCGTCTATACCGATCTTGCCGACGACGAGCTTTACATCATGGTTCCGGGCGCCGACCTGGAGAAGATCGCCGGTGAACTGGATACCATCGTCGAGGCCAATCGGCAGTTGAACGACTACCATCGGCAGCGCCAGGCGGAACTTCTGAAGTAGGCACAAGGCGAAGATATTACTACTAAGTAAACCTTAGACGGTATGGTAATTATCCCTTGACAACAAGTAGAAGAATATACGAACATAGGCCCGTAGTCAAGGATAGTTGCCATGAACCGCAGACAGACAATCCCGAAAGAGTTGCGGTACACGCTGGACCAGTTTAACGCCGATTTCCCAAACGACGACGTTTGTTTGGACCACATCAAGAATCAGCGCTGGCCCGATGGCGTTACGTTCTGCCAGAAGTGTGAACAAGAGCGGAAGCATTACCGCGTAAGCGGACGTACAGCATACGCGTGCGATCACTGCGGGAATCACATCTACCCTTTGGCTGGAACGGTTTTTGAGAAGAGCACTACGTCTCTGCGGTTGTGGTTCTACGCGATGTATCTCATGGGTTCCACGCGCTGCGGAATTTCCGCGAAGCAGATTCAGCGCGAGCTTGGCGTCACGTACAAGACAGCATGGCGGATGTTTCGCCAGATTCGTAGCCTGTTGGCCGAGGACATCAAGCTGGAGGGGTACTCAGTTGAGATGGACGAAACGATCATGGGTGGCAGGCGCAAGGGAATGAAGGGGCGTCCACCCGCTGGCGATCTGAAAAAGAAATGCGTGGTCGGCATCGCTGAACGGAACGGTGGCCGAGTCTATGCGACGGTTGCGAATGACGCCACCCGTATGACGTTGCATGGCATTGCGAAAGAGCGGATTCTCCCCGAGTCCGTAGTTTTCACCGATGAGTGGCCCGCGTATCACGGGTTGGAAAACGCTGGATACGAGCATAGACGTATCAATCACAGCGCTGGCGTGTACGTCGTGGGCGATGTTCATACGAATACGATTGAAGGGTTCTGGAGTCTCGTAAAACGAGGCATCGGAGGTGTGTATCACGCGGTTGGAGCGAAATACTTGCAGACATATTTGGACGAATACACGTTCCGCTACAACCGCCGGAACATGGGCAACCTGATTTTCACCGAGATTTTGAAGAAGGTTTCTGAGCGGGCGTCCGAACGGCCCGCTCCACGGTGCGAAGAAAGTCCTGCCTAGTAAATGGTTGCTGATTAGTGCGCGAATCTCCCCGAGGATTCTTGGCGGAAGGCTTGGGGTGATTCTTCATATTTCAATCGGCCCAATGGTGGTGCGCCTAAACGAAGCATACACCGAGGCGCACGAAAATGCAGCACTGTTCCATAGCTAGAACAAAACAACATACTTGTGCTCTGCGATCTTCCGGTGTGTATAGTTCTCCAGCCATGGCACGAAAGCGGATAACTCGGCTAGAGGGAGACATTCTCAATCACCCTCGCTACAGCATTGACGAAGCCGCTTCGTACTTGCGTATCCCGCGTACGACGCTCCAGGCATGGGCGCGAGGCCAACACTACACAAGAAGAGATGGGCGTCGTGTAGCGTTTCAGCCCGTCATTGAGTTGGCGGACAAGAGGCACAGCCTGTTGTCGTTTTATAACTTAGCCGAGGCCCATGTGCTCCGGTTCACTCGCGAGCGCGATGTCCCGCTGAGAAATGTGCGGCTGGCATTGGAGTATGTACGCGCAGCAATTCCTCACGACCCGCATCCGCTTCTACATAGAGACTTCCGCACTTATGGGAAAGATGTTTTTCTTCAGCATCTAGGAATGACCATAAATGCGACACGTCAAGGCCAACTTGCGATGCGGAGATTGCTCGGGCGTTATCTCCAGCGAATAAAGCGAGACGAGCACACTGGCCGCCTGCTGGAACTTTACCCCATGAAGAGTCGTCACTTGGCGCTAAACCCGCTCATTTCTTCGGGCAGGCCCATCGTTAAGGGAACTGGGATTAACGCGCTTGTGCTGAGAGACAGGCTTAACTCTGGTGAGCCCGAAAACGAGGTCGCTGACGACTACGGCTTAACCATTGGCGAAGTTAAGAAAGCGGTCCAAGAACTCGCAGCAGCCTAATGAACCGGTTTTCTTCCTTGACCGACAGTTGGGCGCACGGAAGTTAGCGGGCATTCTGCGCGCCGCTGGATTCGCCGTCGTTACACATCAAGAGCGATATGGTACGCAGCGCGACAGAGAGCCAGATCCCGATATTGCGCTGGAATGCGGCAGACGTAAAGATGTTCTCATCACCGCCGATCCCGATTTTGAACACCAGTTCGGTGCGGAAGTTCTGGCTGCAAAAATCGCGGTGTTCTACCTGACCAATAATCATGACGGCGCTGATGTTTGGGGCGCGCGCTTACTTACCGCACGCGCCGACATCATGACCGAACTTGGAAGGCGGAGAAAACCGTTTGTCGCGCGGATCGCAGCCGATGGCAGGGTGAACCAGGTCAAGCTCTATTACCGGAAGAAAACCAAGACCGTCAACGTGGCGAGAAAGCGACAACGAAAGAACGCTGCGAGCGCGATATAGCCTCCATACTTTCTCCAGCGCTTCGCCTAGTTTTGTGCTTGCGTTTGGAATAAAAGAAATGCAAAGTGAATAGAAGCTGAAGGCCCGCCGTGGCTGGCGGGCCAAGATAGCTTTGGACTTGATGGGATTACAAGCAGCCTCAGCGTAGTTCTGAAGGAATCCCAAGTCAAGCCTAAAAGTTCAGGGAGATTCCTGTCTCCAACGGGAGCAGGTTATGCCCCTCTCGGCCAAGGTGTATCAGCACCAAGGCCGAGAGGAAGCAGTTCACCATCATCAGCCGGGTGGAAACACCCATAGGAGAAATGCCAACAATGGCGAAAACTATACCCACCAAACCCGTAGATCGCAGCGCAGTGACGGGCCGTTTCGTAAAACCCGAGTATGCGCGCACTCACCCGACAACGACGGAACATGAGCGGGTTCCGATCAGCAACCCGAAAAAGTAACCTGTCGTTTGTATCACTTTCCCCCTGCCGCGAGCCATGCTTTTCGCGGTAGGGGTCTTCGGCGGGAAATTCAAACGGACCCGTTACCGATTTTCCTTGGCGGGCACCTGGAAGAGTGCGCGGAGTTTATGCCTTATATCTATGTAGCCCCGTTTATGTTTTGTGAGCGCTGCATGTTGGATATTCCCCTCCCCTATCCGGATCTTCCCCAAGTGACAGACGATCAATGGCGCGAAGGAGAATATGAAAGTCCGATGGACTCGGTGCCGGATGAGTGGACAGCATTATTTGGATGCCGCGAATGTGGACACGTCGCCGTCTATCCCGGATGGCACGTGGGAGACAAGCCTCAAGAGCGAGCGAACCAGGCGCGATTCCATAGCGAAACCAATTGTTTTTCCGTGCGTATCCAATGCGCGCAACAAAACTGCAAAGTTCCAGCCACAGTGTACGTAAACATGCACGATGGCGAGGGGGGAAAAGACTTAGTACGCCTTCTGCGGTCCGGATTCTTCTTAGGAAACCTGCCCTGCGGCCATCAAATAATTCCGATTCCGGAGCCGTATTACCGAGATGCGCATCGGGTGTTGAGCCGCCTCTGGTGAGCGGAGCCGACAGGCCCCAATGGGGAGAGCGCATGGGCGCATTATGCTTTTTGTAACGGGTCAGGGGGTACTTGTGCAGGCGGGATACTTACCGACGGTATATACCCCCCTCCCCATGCCCAGTAATGGAATCAGCATGTTACGCACGGTATACCGTGGTAAATCCACGGTTATCGTGGAGGCTGTGTGTAGAATCAACAGCTTGCGTCCGAGTTTTCTGGAATACCGAAGATATTCCATTGTCCGGTCTAAAAAGCACCTCTGACCACAACATATTGTAGTTAGCGCACGAAGCAAAAGGCCGCAAGGAGGTCGCTCTCCCCCTGCGGCCAAAATGTGTCGCTGGACTATCCAGCTAACTCACAGTGTAAGTAGTTGGTTAATGGTTGTCAAGAGAATTTTGCGAGAGTTTAGAGAGAGATGCGCAGGACGGCGGCGCCGTCGATGCGGCTGTGTTTCAGGTCGTGCAGCGCCTGGTTCGCCTGCTCGAGCGCAAAGACCTGGACTTGGGTCTTGACCGGAACTTCGGCGGCCAGGCGGAGACAGTCGCGGACGTCATCGCGCGTGCTGTTGGCGGCGGAGCGCAAAACGTGCTCATGGTAGAGCAGGTCGTAGTCCATGGCGGGAATCTGGGTCATGGAGATTCCGGCGAGGGCCACAGTCCCGCCTTTGCGGATGGCGCGCAAGGCCTCGGGTACCAGCGGGCCGGCGGGGGCGAAGATAATGGCGGCATCGAGCGGCCCGGGCGAAGCTTCCTGTGTGGTGCCTGTCCAGGCGGCGCCGAGGCTTGTTGCCAGCTCACGATGGGCGGCAGAACGGGTGAAGACGACGACCTCGATGCCGAGATGGCGCGCCATCTGCAACACGATGTGCGCCGAGCCGCCGAAACCGTACATGCCGAGCCGGTCTCCGCGGTGGGCACCACTCAGGCGGAGAGAGCGGAAGCCGATGACGCCGGCGCAGAGCAGCGGGGCGGCGTGCTGGTCGTCGAAGTGCGCGGGAATGGAGTAAGCGAAGTCCTGGCGCACGATGACCGCCTCGGCGTATCCGCCGTCGGTGTGGAAGCCGGTGAAGCGAGCCTGGTCGCAGAGGTTCTCCTGGCCGCGATGGCAGTAGGCGCAAGTTCCGTCGGTGGAGTAGAGCCAGGGCACGCCGGCGCGGTCGCCTTGGCGAAACTGCGATACCCCGGCGCCGAGGGCGTCGACGATGCCGACGATCTGGTGTCCCGGAATGACGGGCAGCTTGGGCAGGGAGAGATCGCCTTCGACAATGTGAAGGTCAGTACGGCAGACGCCGCAGCAGCGCACGCGCAGGCGAATTTCCCCGGGGCCTGGGGTGGGCAGAGGCACGTCGCGGAGTTGGAGCGGGTCTTGCTCGGCAGGCCGCGGCTGATCGAGCACCATGGCGCGCATGAGCGGAGTGTAGCAAAGGAACAGGCGCAAGGCGCAAGGCGCAAGGCACAAGGCGTCAGGCGCAAGGCGCAAGGCGCAAGGCAACGCGGAACGCGCAACAGCAGATTCCTCGGGGACTTCGGCGCTTCGCGCCTCGGTCATGGCTGAAGCCATGACCTACCGAGTCCCCTCGGAATGACAATTCTGAAGCGGAGCTTTACCGCAGGGCTGAAGCCCTGCTCCACCCGTACATGCTAAGGCGAAGTGTTTCATGTCAGATCAAAACGCGAACAGGTAGGAGAGTTTGACGAAGACCTGGTTGCCGAGGTCGGTGACGTCGAAGGGCGAGCGGCGCTGGCGGTTGTAGCCGGCGTAGAGCGCGCTGCGGGCGGTGAAGTCGTAAGCGAACAGCGAGTTGATGCTGAGGTCGTTGCCGTGGCGGTCCTTGGCATATTGCGCGAAGACGCGGGCGCGTGCCTTGGTGGTGAACTGGTAGGTCCATCGCGAGATGAAGAAGCGGCGGTACTGGAAGTGCCGGCCGTCCTGGAGGTGTTCGTCGATGTGGATGGCATTGAGTTCCCAGCGCAGGTGGCGTCCGAAGCGCGCCGTGGATTGCAGTTGCCATTCGTTCATCGAGCCGTAGAAGTTCTCGTTGAACTGCACCATCTTGTTGGTCTGAAAAAGGAGCTGCAAGTACACCGGCCGGCTCTGGTTGGTGGTCAGGTCCACAGTATAGATGGGCGTGTGATAGACACGCGTGAACGGCAGGCGCTGAAAACCGGGAGTGAACAGGAAAAAGCGCGTGCGGTCGTAGGAATAGCGGAAGTGTGCCTGCCAGAAATTCTTGAACTGGACTTTGAAATCGCCGTCGGCGCCGGCGTCTTCTAGTCCGCCGCCGGTGTTGTTGCTCTGGTCGTAGTTCAGGTTGAAGAAGAGCTGGCGGACGCCGTAGCGATTGATGAACGGCTTCCAGATGGCGCTTAGCAGGCCTGACCAGCGGTCGGTCTGCGGTTCGAAGCCGGTGTGGCTGAAGTCGGTGTTGCGCCCGAGAAATTTTCCTGCGACCTCGTAGGTGAAGCGGTCGGAGTCGTAGATGAAGTCGGAGATCCAACCGAGGTGCTGCGCGTCCACCCCGGGATGAACGTCGTTGGTATTGACCAAAGCCTGCGAGACCCAGCGGATATGCGGTCCGGAAAGGATGCTCAGGTCCAGGGCGTGGGTGCTTTCGTTCTGGCCGACGGCGCCGCTCTGCTGGCGGCGGTTCACGGTCATGAAGCCGAAAGCGGATTTCTGCAGCAGGTCGTGCTGCAGGCGCACGACGCCGAAGAAGGCGCCGGGCGCCACTTGCGGCGTCTGCGTGGCGGGATCGAGGAACTCAGTACGCTGCGTGATGGCCTCCAGCGCGCCGATGGTCCAGGGGCCGGTCTTGCCGGTGATCTTGCCGCCTTCCAGGATGCGCTGCGGCTCGCCGTCGGGCACAGGGGCGCCGATGCGGCGGGAGAAAAACAGGTTCAGCGGCGTCTGGAAATAGTTGGCGCCCTCGGTGAAGAACTGACGCTTCTCGGGAAAGAAAATCTCGAAGCGCGAAACCTCGGCGGTGAACTGGTCGGCCTCGGTTTCGCCGAAGTCGGGATTGACGGCGAGGTTGGCGGTGAGGTTCTGCTTGATGCCGTAACGCGCGTTCAGCCCGCCGTTAAAGCTGAACTTGTTGAGCTGGGGCTGGCGGCCGCCGCTGCGGTTCACCCCGCTGACGAAAGGGATCAGTTCCAGGTTGCTCCCGACGTGGACGTCTTCCAGGCCGGTGAGCACGCCGGCGCGTGACGGTTTCATGAAGCCCTCGAAGCGTGGCACCGGCACCCAGAAAGCGAACTCGTTGTCGCGCAGCCGCTCGCGTCCGATATTGATGCCCCACTCCTGCGACGATGCTTGCGGGATGCGGACGGACTTGAAGGGAATGGCGACCTCGCACGACCATCCCCAGGAGTCGTGGAAAACAGCGCTGTACCAAACCGTGTCCCAGGTCAGGTCAATGGTGCTGAAGCCCTGCCCGCCGCGGGATTCGTCGACAGTACCGTCAAACTGCACGCCGGCGGCGGTGACGCTGAAAAAGTACCCGGTGCGGCGGTCGTGGAAAGTGTCGAGCAGGATATCGGCGCTGTCGGAGCCGCTGGAAGTATCGCGCGCGACGAAGCGGTAGTTTTCCCGGTCGGGTTCGTCGTAGAAGCGGAAGCCGAAGTAGAGATTGCTGTCGTCGTAGAAAATGCGCGCCTCGGTACGATGGCTGAGGGGCTTGCCTTCGTCGGGCTGAGTCTGGGTGAAGTTGGTGATCGGTTCGAGGGTAGACCAGACGGGCTCGTCGAGTTTGCCGTCAATCTTGATGCCGGCATCGTTGATGCGGCGCGCGCGGATTCGATGGTCACCGGGTGTGCCCACGATCTGCGCGGCGGCGTTAACCGGCGCGAGCGCAAGCCACAAAACCGCGAAGATGATGGGAATCAGGGTCCGGCGAATCATGAGAAAGACGAAAAAGAATACAGTACGCGCCAAGGAGGTCCCATTTGTTTTCACGCGGGTAACAACTTTTTACACCTACCTGCGTCTACACAATGCGACCGGTGATGCCGCAACGAATGGGTGTCGCCGCACGAGTTCGTCAACGGGAGTGATTATGAAGCGATACATCGCGATGGCTCTTCTGCTGGCGGCGCCGGCGTTGGGCGCGGCGCAAACCAGCGACAAGCCCGCAAATCCGGATGGCCCGCCGCGGCGCGAAGGCCACGGTTTCGGCATGCGCGAGGGACACGGAGTCGCGGGCACGATCAACGAGATCACGAAAGACGGGCTCACGCTGACCACCAGGCAGGGAAAAACCGTCACGGTGAAAATCACCGGCGAGACGCGCTTCATGAAAGAACGTCAGCCGGCGAAGCTGGCGGAATTCAAGCCTGGAGACTTTGTGATCATCATCGGCGAACCCGCTGGTGAGGACACGTGGACGGCACGCGTCGTCGGGTCGGGCGCCCAGATGGACATGCAGGCCATACGCGAGGGCATGGGCAAGCAATTCATCGCCGGCGAGGTGAAAGCGGTGGACGGCACCAAGCTGACCATCGTGCGTCCCGATGGAGAAACGCAGACGATCGAAGTGGACGAGAACACGTCATTCCGCAAGGGGCGCGAGAGCATCACGCTGCCCGACATCAAGGTTGGCGACCACGTGTTCGGGCGCGGTCAGTTGAACTCGGCGGGCGTGTTCGTGCCGCAGACGCTCAACGTCGGCGAGATGCGGATGATGATGATGGGCGGCGGAGGAGATCGCCGGCCAGCGCCGCCTCAACCTCAACCGCCACCGCCGAAATAGCCGACCCTTGACAAAATTTTACGTTCAATTTGCCGCCGCGAACGCACCTGAATCGCTTACCCTCGGGTTACTACAAGCGTCTGCTCCGCACCGGATGAGCTTCACTAAGCTGTTTACGAGATTGTCGGCACGCGTTCAACCACGTGTGGTCCGGTCTATGACCCGCCCCATACTGGTGACGGTGCTGCTGGTTCTGGCGACGGCAGCGTCAGCGCTCGCCCAGACGCCGGCTGCGTGCGACGTTGCCGGACGCGCTGTAGCCGGCGGAGTTCCGTTGCCCGGCGTCACCATCTCGGCTTCCAATTCGCTGACCGGGAAGAAAGCCGGGACGTCCACCGACGTTGACGGCGCGTACTTGCTGGCGGCGCCGTCGAACGGGCGCTACGTGATCCGCGCCGAGCTGGCGGGCTTTGCGGTGGTCACGAGTGAAGTAGTGGTCAACGCGGCCAACTGCCATCCACGCGCGGACCTGGAAATGATGTTGTTATCGCGCGCGCAGGCGGAGGAGCAGCGCCAGCAGCGGCAGACGCAGCAGCAGGCCGCCGGCATGGCTGCGCGCGGGTTTCAGAACCTGGCGCTGGCGGCGGATCCGACGGCCATGTCCGGCATGGGGCAGGGCGCGGGAGAAGGCGGCAACGGGACGAATGCGAATGTTACCGACATGTCCGGCATGCCGTCGCAGGCGCTGAATCCGGAGGCGGCGACGGAGTCGGTGGCGATTGCGTCGTCCAACAACGCCACGCAAACGAACGATATGATGTTCGGCGGCAACGATGAACAGTTGCGCGAACGCATCCAAGAGATGCGCGAACGGGCTGGACGCGGCGAATCGGTATTCGTAACCGGAGGTCCGGGCGGCACGATGGGCGGCCCCGGCAGCTTGGCTGGGCCGGGCGGGCCAGGCGGATTCGGAGGTCCCGGCGGGCCACCCGGCGGCGGACAGATCATCCGCATGGGCGGTGGCGGACGGCGCGGATTCAATTTCAATAAGCCGCACGGGTCACTGTTCTACTCCGCCAGCGACGGCGTGTTCGATGCCAAGCCGTACTCGCTGAACGGGCAGCCCACGGTGAAGCCGGATTACCTGCAACAACGCTTCGGCGGAACCATCGGCGGGCCGCTGAAAATTCCACACATCTACAACGGCGGCACCAAGACATTCTTCTTTCTGAATTATTTCGGCAATCGTTCCGACAATCCCTACGACGTCTTTTCCACCGTGCCGACGCTGGCGGAGCGCGCGGGAGATTTTTCCGGCGCTACCACAGGCAGCGGCGCGCCAGTGCAACTGTTCGATCCCACGACGCACCTGCCGCTGCTGAACAACCAGATCACGGCGATCAACCCGGCAGCACAGGCGCTGCTGAAATTTATTCCCCTGCCGAACCAGCCGGGCACGTTCCAGAATTTGCACTACGTCACGTCCACGTCGACCAGCAGCGACAACCTGAACCTGCGCGTGATGCACAACTTCGGGCAGTCTTCGAATATGGGATTCCCTATGGGCGGACCCATGGGCGGCGGCGGGCGCGGAACACGCGGGCCGCGCAACAATTTGAACTTCGGCATCCACTGGCAGCGTTCGGACTCGGTGCTGAACAACCCGCTGCCGACCATCGCCGGGCGCACGAAATCGAGCGCGCTGGATGTACCCGCGGGGTGGATTTATGGCAAGGGGCACCTGACGAACATGCTGCGCTTCGATTTCAATCGCAGAAACATTTCCACGAGCAACCTGTACGGCGGGATTGAGAACATCACTGCCGAGGCGGGTATTACCGGGGTTTCGCAGAACCCGTTCGATTGGGGGCTGCCGGGAGTTGCGTTCACCAACTTCGCCACGCTCAACGACATCACGCCGTTGGCCCGGCGCGACAATACCTGGACGCTGGCGGACACGGTGATCTGGAACCACGGCAAGCACAACATCCGCTGGGGAGGCGACTTCCGGCGCATTCACCTGAACACGAAGACCGACAAGAACGCGCGCGGCAGCTTTATCTTCACCGGGCTGTACACGGCGCAGTACGTGAACGGCGCTGCCGTGCCGGGAACGGGACTGGACTTCGCCGACTTCCTGCTCGGGTTGCCGCAGCAGGCGTCGGTGCAGTTCGGCGTCAACGATTACCACTTCGCCGCCAATTCCTGGGACCTGTTCATCCTGGACGATTGGCGGGTGCGCGGCAACCTGACGATCAATATCGGATTACGATACGAATACTTGTCGCCGTACACGGAAGAGAATCACCAGCTTGCCAATCTCGACGCAGCGCCGGGATTCGTGGCGGTGACGCCGGTGTGCGCGATCGCGGTGAACGGGTGCGTCACCGCGGGTCCGTACTCGGGCGCGTTTCCGGCCACGCTGGTAAATCCCGACCGCAACAATTTCGCGCCACGCATCGGCATCGCGTGGAAACCGATGGCGAAGACGGTGGTGCGAGCCGGTTACGCCATCAACTACAACACCAGTCAATACGCCGCTATCGTGCAGAACCTGTCGTTCCAGCCGCCGTTCGACTTCACGCAGACCAACATTGGCGCCGCGGCCACGCCGCTGCTGCTGCAAAACGCGTTCGCCGCGGTTCCGTCGAACACCACTACCAACACTTATGGCGTGGATCGCAATTACCGCCTGGGTTACGTGCAGATCTGGAACCTGGATATACAGCGCGAGTTGACGAAAACCTTGCTCCTGAACGTGGATTACAACGGCAGCAAGGGAACGCACCTCGACATGTTTCGCGCGCCCAACCGGACGCCTACAGGGCTGCGCATCGCGGGCGTGCAGCCGTTCCTGTGGGAGACCTCGGACGCCGACTCCATCCTGCACAGCGGGACGGTGCGGCTGCGCAAACGGATGTCGCACGGGCTGTCGGTGGGCGGCCGCTACACCTATTCGAAGTCGATCGACAATGCTTCATCCATCGGCAGCGGCGCGGTGGTGGTGGCGCAAAACGATCTTGACCTGGCGGCGGAGCGGGGGCTCTCCAGCTTCGATCAGCGCCACCGGCTGACGGCCGATTACGTTTACGAATTTCCCTTCGGCACCAACAAGCGCTGGCTTTCGACGACCACACTGGCGTCGCGCATCTTCGGCGATTGGCAGTGGAGCGGCAACATTTCGTTTGCCACAGGTTTTCCGTTCACCGCGCGCGTGCTCGGCAGTTTCACCGACGTTGCTGGTGGCGTGAATGGAACATTGCGCGCCAATGTGACAGGTCAACCGGTAAGCGTGCCGGATCCGTCGGTGGCCGAGTGGTTCAACACAGCCGCGTTCGTGATCCCAGCGCCGGGCCAGTTCGGCGACGCCGGGCGCAATAGCATCGAGGGGCCGCACACATTTTCGATGAACATGGCGATGGCCAAGACTTTCAACCTCGGCGACACCAAGGGATTTGAAGTACGCCTGCAAGCGATGAATGTTTTTAACACGCCGCAGTTTACGACCATTGACACGGTAGTGAACTCGCCGACGTTTGGGCGAGTGGTTGGGGTGGGCGGGATGAGAAAGATGCAGTTTTTGGCGAGATATCGGTTTTAGGTGAATTGGGTGGAGCAGGGCTTTAGCCCTGCAGAAAAAGTCAGGGAAGCTCGGCTTGAGCCGCTGAGGCGCTTCGGCAGATTTCCCTCAGGGGCTAAAACCCGGAGAACATTGGGCCAGTCAAACCGCAGGGCTAAAGCCCTGCGCCACCCGAAAGGCGAAAACTTGATTCGGGCATTGAAATTCCGGTTCATCGCGGCGCTCCTGATCGCTGCCATGCTCGTGCCCGCGCTGCCGGCGCAACAACAGAGCGGCGCACTCTATCGTTTCCGCGTGGAAACCGACGTAGTGCTGGTGAATGTGGTGGTGCGCGACAGAAGCGGCGCCATCGTGCGCGGTCTGAAGAAAGAAGACTTCACGCTGCTGGAAGACGGCAAGCCGCAGCGCATCCAGAGCTTCGATTTCGAGCAGGTGGAAACGCAGGCAGTGCCGCAGCCCCGGCAGGCAGTGCTGGTGGCGCCGCGCACAACGTCGTCGTCACCAGCGGCGGCGGTGAAGCCCACGGACAAGCTGGAGTTCCGTGACCGGCGGATTATGGTGCTGTTCTTCGACCTGACCTCGATGCAGCCGGAGGAGATTGAGCGCGCGGTGCAGGCAGGGCAGAAATTCGTGGACAAGCAGATGACGCCGTCCGACATGGTGGCGGTGGTATCGCTCGCGACGTCGCTGCAGGTGAACCAGGACCTTACATCGGAGCACGATCTATTGGACAAAGCGCTGGCACGGCTGAACCCCTCCAGCGGGGGAGGCTTCGACGCGGGCGCGACCGGCGACACCGAGGGCACGGCCGACACCGCGCAGCCCTTCACCCCCGACGACACCGAGTACAACATCTTCAACACCGACCGCCGGCTGGAGGCGCTGCAATCGCTGGCCGATTCGCTGGCGCGCATCGAGCAGAAAAAATCCGTCATTTACTTCAGCAGCGGCATGGACCGCACCGGGATCGAAAACCAGTCGCAGTTGCGCAACGCGGTGAATCGCGCCGTGCGCAGCAACGTGGCCATCTATCCCATGGATATGCGCGGCCTGCAAGCGATCATTCCCGGCGGTGAAGCGCAACAGGCGAGCCTGCGCGGCACTTCGGCGTACTCGGGCGCGTCGGTGCGCAACGCGTTCGACTCGAACTTCTCGACGCAAGAGACTCTGGTTACGCTGGCGGCCGACACCGGCGGACGTGCGTTTCTCGACTCCAACGACTTCAGCGCCGTCTTCCGCAAGGTGCAGGAAGACACGTCGGCGTACTACGTGCTCGGTTATAAGAGCTCGAATCCGGCGCGCGACGGGCGTTTCCGCAAGATCACGGTCAAGACCTCGGTGCCGGAGGTCAAAATCGAATTCCGCAAGGGGTACTACGCGCCGCGCGATTTCGCTCATTCGACCAAGGACGATCGCGAGCAGCAGTTGGTGGATGAGCTGAGCTCCGAGCTCTCGGCCACCGATCTCGATGTCTTCCTTTCCGCCGCGTATTTCCGGCTCGGTCCGGACCGCTTCTACGTTCCGGTGTCGCTGGTGGTGCCGGGGTCGGAAATCCCGTTCACGCAATCCGGCGATAAAGACAAAGCGACGCTGGACATCATCGGGGTGGTGCGCGACGAGCTGCAACGGCCGGTGGGCAACGTGCGGGACACGGTCAAGCTGAACCTGGACGAATCGCAACAGGTGCGCCGTAAGAACGTGCAGTATCAGGCAGGCTTCACGCTGCCGCCAGGCAAATTCCACGTCAAATTCGTGCTGCGTGAAAACCAGAGCGGCCGGGTGGGATCGTTCGAGACCGACATCGTCATCCCGGATTTCAAGAAAAACAAGGCGCCGCTCAAGCTCAGTTCGGTGGTGATGGGCACGCAAATCCAGAACGCGGGCAAACGCCGGTCGGAGAACGTCCTGGCGAAGGACGGCTCCGAACTGATCCCCAACGTGCTGCACGTCTTCTCGCCAGCGCAGCACCTCTACTTTTATTACGAGGTCTATGAGCCGGTGAAGGACACGCACGCGGCGGACAAGACAAAACAAATCCGGCTGCTGACCAGCATCCAGTTTTTCCAGGGAAGAGTGAAGGCGTTCGAGACTCCGCTGGTGGAGGCGCATCAACTCACTGCGCCCGACCGCAAGGCCGCCGTCTTCCAGTTCGACGTGCCGCTCACTCAACTCACGCCCGGCCTCTACACATGCCAGGTGACGGTGATTGACGATGCCGCGGGCACATTCGCGTTTCCGCGCCTGGCGCTGCTGGTCAAGAGCGAGGCCGCGAAGCCGGCGAGCGCGGGCGGAGAATAGTTCGTGTCGTGTCGTCCCTACGGGACTCGAGAAATCTAGGGATCAATTTCCCAGGGCTGTCGCCCTGGGCTACCAGCGTTCGCCCCTTCGGGGCTGGACCTCGGAACGGGATGATGAGCTGGTATGGAACGCCTTGTTGTCATGATTCCTCGGATGCGAGTGGAAACCCAGGCATCACCACCCGCTGTTCAAAATGACAACCGAGGAACTCACAAATCGCAAATCACTATGATTACGTGTGGTAGTCGGCGTTGATGTGCACGTACTCGCTGGTCAGGTCGCACGTCCAGAAAGTTGCGCCCACTTTGCCGCGCCCTAACCGCACGCGCACATCGAGCACAGGCTGGCTGAGATAGGTGTGCACTTTTTCTTCATCGAACGCCGCCGCCACGCCTTTGCGGCAAACCTGGAATTTGCCGAACGATATATCCACTTTGTTCGGGTCAATCGGTACGCCGGAGTAGCCGACGGCCGCCAACACGCGTCCCCAGTTCGGATCGGCGCCCGCCCATGCAGTTTTCACCAGCATGGAGTTCGCGATCGCCTTTGCCACCTGCGATGCTTCGCCGTCCGACCGCGCGCCCTCGATGCGCAGGTTCACCACGTGCTGGACGCCTTCGCCGTCGGCGACGATCTGCCTGGCCAGTGATTCGCACACGGCTGTCAGGGCCGCCGCAAAATCTTTCCTCTTCGCGACGCCCGCTTCTCCGCTCGCCAGCAGCAGCACGGTATCGTTGGTCGAGGTGTCGGTGTCGACGTTCATGCGGTTGAAGGTGACGTGCACCGCGCGGTGCAACAGTTCGCGCAACTCGCGCGGCTTGGCCTCGGCGTCGGTGAAAAGGTATACGAGCAGCGTCGCCAGCCGGGGATGAATCATGCCCGCGCCCTTGCATGCGCCGAACAGCGTCGCTCGACCGAAGCGCGCCGACGCGGTCTTCATGCGCGTGTCGGTGGTCATGATGGCGCGCGCGAAGCGCTGGGCGGCGTCGGCATCGGCGGCGCGCGCGGCGAGCAATTGCGGGATCGCCTGGATCAGCTTGCCCGCCGGCAGCGGCACGCCGATGATGCCGGTGGAGGCAGGGAACACCTCGTCTTCGCGGCAATCCATCGCCTTGGCAACACTGCGGCAGACCTGATCACAGGCGCGCCGGCCTTTTTCTCCGGTGGCGCAATTGGCGTTGCCGGAATTGACTACCACGGCGCGCACCCGACCGCCGGTGCGCCGCAGGTGCTCGCGTCCGCATTGCAGAGGAACGGCGACCACGCGGTTGGTGGTAAACATGGCCGCCGCCTTGGCACCGTGCGGAGCGAACGCCAGCGCCAAGTCGGGCGCGCCCGAAACTTTAATGCCGGCAGTAGCGGAGGAAAACTCGAATCCCCGCGGCACGAGGATTTCGGAGGCGAGCTTCATGATTCGACGCGGCCGATCTGAACCAGGGTGGCGAGGGCTGGCTGCCGCTCCGGACGGAGCACGGCGTCAATCTCGTTGTCGCTCTCGGCGACCGCGTGCACGGTTGCGCCGGCGTACACCATGGCGATCTCGTCGCAGCGAGTGAACATGGGGCAGTTGCGGCAGTCCTTGAAGATTTTGTCGGGCAGGACGGCATGTGGCACTTCGATAAAGCCGAGCCGTCCGAAATATTCCGGCGAGCGCGTGAACAGGCACACCTGGGCGACATGGTGCTGGCGCGACTCTTTCAGCAGCGCCGCCACGAGCCTACTTCCGGCGCCCTGTTTCCGAGCATCGCGTGCGACGGCGATGGATCGCACTTCCGCCAGATGCTGCCCGTAGAGATGCAGCGCGCCGCAGCCGATCACCCGTCCCTTCTGTTCGACGACGGTGAAGTCGCGCACGTTCTCGCAAATCTCGGTGATGGTGCGCGGCAACAGCAAACCCGCGTTCGCGTATTCCTCGATCAGGGCGTGGATGGCCATCGCGTCCGGCAGGATCGCCTTGCGCGTCCGGATTTTTCCTTTACCGAATGGCATCAGTGTTTTTTCCCTGCGGCGGCGGCCGGTTGCGGTTTCTGCTTCGACTCGACCTCGGCCAGCGCCTGCTCCAGCAGCTTCACGCCGTCGTGCACCTGCTTTTCCGTGATGATGAAGGGCGGCAGAAAACGCAGCACGGTATCGTGGGTGCAGTTGATCACCAGTCCGCGCGCCAGCGCCGCGTCCACAACATCCTTGCCGGGCACGGCGAGCTGCAGGGCCAGCATCAGCCCGATGCCGCGCGCCTCAACAACCGAGGGATGCTTCACTTTCACCGACTCCAGCTTCTGGCGGAAATACTGGCCCACGCGACGCACGTTGCTGAGCAACTTGTCGCGCTGCAGCGTATCGAGGACCGTGATGGCAACCGCGCAGGCGAGCGGACCGCCGCCAAAGGTGGTGCCGTGCAGTCCCGGCTTGATCGCCGCCGCCACGTGCTCGCGGGTGAGGATGGCGCCCAGCGGCAGGCCGTTAGCAATCGGTTTTGCCAGCGCCAGGATGTCCGGCGTGACTCCGAACTTCTGGAACGCGAAGTAATCGCCGGTGCGCCCCAGCCCGCACTGGATTTCGTCGGCCACGAGCAGCGCGCCGTGCAGATCGGCCAGCTTGCGCGCATGGGTGAAAAATTCCGGCGTCGCCGGATTGATGCCGCCCTCGCCCTGGATCGGCTCGATCAACACGGCGCACACGCTGCCGTCAAACTTCTTTTCCAGATCCGCGAGGTTGTTGAACTTGACGAAGCGCACGCCGGGCAGCAGCGGCTCAAAGGGCTCGCGATACTTTTTCGTCGCCGTGGCCGCCAGCGCGCCCGCAGTTCGTCCGTGGAAGGAATTCTCCATGGCGAGAATCCGCCACGCGGGTTTGCTGCCGTTAGTGCTGTGCAATCTCGCGTAAGCGCGGGCCAGCTTGATGGAGCCTTCAATGGCTTCGCTGCCGCTGTTGCAGAAAAACGCGCGCTGCAGCCCGGAGAGCCTGGTGAGCCGCTCGGCAAGCGCGGATTGATAGTCGTGGTAGAAAAGGTTCGAGACGTGCACCAGGCGCGGCGCCTGTTTGCGCAGGGTCGCGCTCACCGCAGGATGGTTGTAGCCGAGCGCGCACACTCCGATTCCGCTCAGCCAGTCGAGATACCGCCGGCCCTGCTCGTCCCAGAGATAGCAGCCCTGGCCGCGGCGAAACAGCACGCGTTTGCGGTCGTAGGTGGGCAGCAGAAGCCGGGCTTCGGCGCGCGCCACCGCCTCGAGATTCATGTTACCAACTCCGTTCCGACCTGGATTGCACCCTTGGCAAGCTGATTCAGCGCTTCCATCTCCGCGCCCGGCAGGATGTGCACCGACCCAACGCCGCCGGCCAGCGCGCGCTGGCACGCTTCCAGCTTCGGCAGCATGCCGCCGCGTATCGTGCCCGCCGCTTTCAGCGCGGCAATTTCTCCCGCGGGCAGCAGGCGAATCAGCGCGCCATCGGCGTCCCACACCCCGCTCACGTCGGTGAGAAACGCCAACCGCTCCGCCCGGCACGCCACGGCGCACGCCGACGCCATCTGATCGGCGTTGATGTTGTAATACTCGCCGTCCAGACCGAGCGCGAGGCTGGCGATCACCGGCACCGCGCTCGCGTTCCAGATGGTATGCAGCCAACGCGGATCGACCGACGAAATTTCTCCGACGAAGCCCAAGTCGGCGCCGCCGTTGTCGCGCTTGCGAGCGCGAAAGCTGAGCCCGTCGCCGCCGCACATGCCGATCGCGGGCTGACCTCGCTTGCCCAGCGCCGCCACCAGATTCTTGTTCACGCCGCCGGCCAGCACCATCAGGGCGGCATCGCGCGTTTCGCGGTCGGTGACGCGGAGTCCGTGGACGAACTCACTCTTCTTGCCCAGACGTTCGAGCAAGCGGGTCAGCGCGCCGCCGCCGCCGTGCACCATCGCCACCTGGTTTCCGGCCGCGAACAGTTCAGCGACACAGCGCGCGCAGCGGTCAACCAGCGTGGCATCATCGAGCAGCGCGCCGCCGACTTTGATCACCAGCCTCAATGGACCGTCTCTGCCGCGTAGCTGGCTTGCGTTGCCGCCGCGACATAGGCCGCGCGCGGAAAGCGGCTGGGTGTGGCCGGCACCGGCACCAGGCCCTCGCGCTCGTCCCAGCCATACATCAGGTTCATGTTCTGCACCGCCTGGCCGGCGGCGCCCTTGATCAGGTTGTCGAGGCACGACACCAGCATCACGCGCCGGCCATCGGGCGCCAGCACCCAGCCGATGTCGCAGAAATTGGAGTGCTGCGAGTGCTGAATCTCCGGCAGCCGCGGCGGCGTGAAAATCCGCACAAACGGGCTGCGCGCGTAAAAGTCGCGGATCATCTCTTCCAGTTCCTGCCCGCTGACCGCGCGACGCAGCTGGGCGTAGATACTCGACAAGATGCCGCGGCGGATGGGCAGCAGGTGCGTGCTGAAGGCCAACTGTTCCGGGGCGAGCTGCAACTGCTCCAGAATCTCCCCGGCGTGGCGATGAGTGAACGCCGAGTAGGCGCGGAAATTCTCCGCCGTTTCCACGAAGTGCGTTTGCGCGCTGGGCGCCTTGCCCGCACCGGAGACACCCGATTTCGAATCGCATACGATGCCGTGGTCGAGATCGAGCAACCCGGACTGCACCAGCGGCGCCAGCGCCAGGATTGCCGACGTCGGGTAACAGCCCGGATTCGCCACCAATTGCGCGTCCGGCAGCTTGGCGCGGCAGAGTTCGGGCAGGCCGTAAACCGCCCGGTCCATCAGGGCGTCGGATTGCGGCGAGCCGATGTCCTTGAAGCCGTACACGGCGGCGTACTCGTGCTTGTGCAGCCGCCATGCTCCGCTCAGGTCAATGACACGCAGCCCGCGCTCCATCGCTTCCGGCACCCAGGCGCGCGACACTTCATGCGGCGTCGCCAGGAACAGCAGGTCCACGCCTCGCTGATGCAGCAGTCGCCAGGAAAACGGGTGGATGGGAACGGCGGTGCCGTCCACCGGGGAAGTGATTTCGGCGGCGTTACCGTTATCGCTCTCGCGGGCGAGCAGCAGCGGCGGTTTCATGCGCGGGTGCTGGAACAGGATGCGGGTAAGCTCCTGTCCGGAGTAGCCGGTGGCGCCGACAATGGCGGATTGCAATTCTGCGCTCATGGGGACAGCTTTCCCGAAGAATAATTATGCATGCAATGAATATTTATGCAATAAAGGCAGGGCGCTGTCAACCCTAAAATCAGGCTGCAGGCTGCAGGCTTCGGGCTGCAGGCTTCAGGCGCAAGGCGCAGGACATGGAAAGCGGAATTGCAAGAAGAAGTTCGCGGAGGCACAAAGACACGAAGGGCAGCGCGGGGGAACAACATCTCGCTTCAACACAACCCATCAACGAAGATACCGCTAACCGAGTGCGTGTAGTCTTCCACCCAAGCGACTTCTGCCCTTCGGCTTCGCACCGGCGCCGCGTGCTTTGAGCTTGCGCCCGCATCAGCTTCTCTGAGTCTTCTTGGCGACGGTCCGCATCTTATTCACCGCCCGCTGTTTACACCGCACGCGGAGTTTGGTGTTTTGCTCTCTTTGGGGTATACTTATATTCGAACTGCTGTGTAGGAAGCTTCGGCGACGATACCCAGTGGGCGAGAGCCCACTTTTTATTTGAGCAGCCGCACAGAATCAGTGAAATGGCGATTGACCTGGAGCACGTGCGGCAAATTGCCGAGCGTGTCGCCGCATCCCAAGGTCTGGAACTGGTGGAAATCGAGTTCCGGGGCGGCGGCAAGGCGCGCCTGCTTCGACTGTTCATTGACAAGCCGGGCGGCGTGACGCACGAGGATTGCGCCTACGTCAGCCGCGAACTGGGAACCATTCTCGATGTCGAGGATGCCATCCCCGGCGGTTCGTACACACTGGAGGTTTCCTCGCCAGGCCTGGACCGCAAGCTGGTGAAGCCGGCCGATTACGAGCGTTTCGCCGGCCGCCGCATCCGGCTGACGACGCTGGAGCCGGTGGAAGGCAATCGCCACTTCGAGGGATGTTTGCAGGGCATGCGCGAGCGCCGGGTGGCGCTGGAAGTCGGGAGCAAGAAAGTGCCGGCGCACACGATGGAAATCGAGCTGGGCAATATCGAGAAAGCGAATCTGGTACCGGAATTTTAGGTTCCCCCGTTGATCGGTTACGCCAAGGGGAAACGATCAACGACCAACGACAGGATTCTTATGTCAAGCGAGCTTTACAACAGCATTGACGCACTCAGCCGCGAGAAGGGGATCGATCCGCAGATTGTAGTCAGCGCGGTGGAAGACGCTATTGTCGTCGCCACCCGCAAGTACTATAGGACGCAGGAAAACCTGCGCGCCGAACTGGACAAGGAGACCGGTCAGATTCGCGCCTTTGTCGTCAAGCAGGTGGTGGAAAGCCCCGAACAGATCGAAGATCCGACCAACCAGATCACCATCGAAGAGGCGCGCCGCCTTGACCCCAAGGCCGAGGTCGGCGGCGAACTGCGCATCCCCAAAGCCACCGACGTGCTGGGGCGGATTGCGGCGCAGCTTGCCAAGCAGGTGATTTTTCAGAAGGTGCGCGAAGCCGAGCGCGACACGGTTTACAACGAGTACATCGGCCGCGTCGGCGAGATCGTGAACGCCACCGTCAAGCGCATCGAGGGTCCGGACTTGATCTTCGACATCGGCAAGGCCGAAGCCCGCATGCCGCGCAAGGAGCAGTCGCGGCTGGAATCATTCGCCGCCGGCGAGCGCGTGCGGGTGGTGATCACGCGCGTGGAAAAGGCCGCCAAGGGCCCGCAAGTGATCGTGTCGCGCGCCGCGCCCGATCTGGTGAAGCACCTGTTCCAGACCGAGGTGCCGGAAATTTATGACGGTACGGTGGTCATCCGCGCTATCGCGCGTGAGGCCGGCGAGCGCACCAAGATCGCCGTCTTGTCGAAGGACAAGGACGTGGACGCCGTCGGCGCCTGCGTCGGCATGAAGGGTATGCGCGTGCAGTCCATCATCCGTGAACTGCGCGGCGAAAAGATTGACATCATCGAGTTCCACGAGGACGCGGTCACCTTCGCCGAGAAGGCGTTGCAGCCGGCGAAGGTCAGCCGCGTCAGCGTGCTCGATTCCGGCGAGAAGCACCTGGAAGTGATCGTCGACGATACCCAGTTGTCGCTGGCCATCGGCAAAAAGGGCCAAAACGTGCGCTTGGCCGCCAAGCTGCTGGGCTGGAAGATTGACATCAAGAGCGAGGAAGAGAAGCGCCAGGAAGTCGAGCAGCAGATGTCGGCGCTGGTCGGCAACCAAGCGACGCCTCTGGCCAGCGTTCCGGACCTCGGCGAAGGATTGATCGAGAAGCTGACCGCCGCCGGCGTCACTACGGTGGAGCAACTGGCGGACATGACGCCGGAGCAACTGGAAGTGATCCCGGGAATCGGCCCCAAGACGGTGGAAAAAATCAGCCTTGCGGTCAATAATTATTTTTCCAGCTTGGAGACCGGCGAGGCGCCTGGGGCGGCGCCCGCTCAAGACGCGCCCGAGGATCTGCCTGTCCAGGGCGAGGCAGGCGCCCTGCCCGCCGACGATGTCGGTCCCGATTCCGCCGGCGAGTCCGGCGACACCGAGGGCCTGCCGCAGGATGCCGAGGCGGCGCCGCGGAGCGTCAGCGAGTTGGTGGAAGAAGGCCAGGACCTGGAAGCGGCAGCCGTCAGCGGGGTGGAGAACGCGCCCCCCGCCGATGAAGAAATCGTGACCACGCACGACCAGCATCCGGATGAAGAGAACATCCCTCCGGAGGAAAAATAAAATCGTCGTTGGTCGATGGTCGATGGCAGCACTGCTCTGGTTGCCGGAATTTGTGGACGACCAGCGACGAACGGCCAACGGCCAAATTCAAACCGTGAGGTAGCTATGCACACATAGCGCGGCACACGGAGGACAAAAGACGCTCGGATGGTAGACACTTCTAAGATTCGAATCAACGATCTGGCCAGGGAGCTGGAAGTTAAAAGCAAAGCGATCCTCGATGTTCTGACGAAGGTTGGCGTCACCGAAAAGAAGACGCATTCCAGTTCCATCTCGGTTGAAGAAGCGGAAAAAGTGCGCCAGCACTTCCGCTCGGACAACGACGGGCAGGGCAGCTCTGCGCGTCCCGCGCGCCCCCGTTCGGACGAAATCAGGACCAAGATTGATCTCTCGCATATTTCCAAGCCCGGTGATGTTCTGAAGGCCCTGCAGCAGAAACAGCATGCCGCCTCGGCCCCGCCACCGCGGCCGGTATCCATGCCGCCGCGCGCGCCGGAGCTACCCAAGCCCGCCATCCAGACCCCGGTCGCGAGAGCGCCCGTGGCGGTTCCTCCTCCACCCAAGCCGGCTGCTCCGCCGGAACCGGTGGCGCCGCCGCCGCGCTTGGTGAAGCCCGTCGAGGCGCCGGTGCGCCCGGTGTACCGCGCTCCTGAACCGCCGCCTGAGCCCGAGCCTGAGCCGGAGCCGGAGCCGGAAGTTATTGCCGAGGTTCCCGAGCTCGCTCCCGAGACCATTGAGGCGGAAGCGGAGATTCCTGCGGCAACGGCGCCGCCTACGGTTGCGCCTGCGGCCTATGTTCCACCGCCGCCCGCCGCGCAGGCGCCGCCGCCGGCGCAAGCTGCGCCGCCCCGGCCGCCGACCGCGCCGCCCCGGCCTCCGGCCACGCCGGCTCGTCGCGTGATCGTTCCGCAGACCGGCCCGCGCCCGGTCTACACTGCGCCGCCGCAGGCTGCACGTCCGGCGGCCAGCACCACGCCGCGTCCGGCCCCGGGACGTCCCGTGCCCGGTCAACCGATTTTCCAGCGCCCGCGTCCTGCCGCTCCGGGAGCGCGTACCCCGTTGCGTCCGGGCGAACGCCGCCCCATGCACCCGACCCGTCAGTCTCCCACCGGAGCGCGTCCTCTGGGGGTTGGTCCGGGCGCTCCCGCTGCGCCACCAAGCGGACGCCCCACCGGGCGCCCCGCGCCTTCGCGCCGCCCCGGCCAGCGTTACGTTCCTCGTGGCGTGAAAGAAGGCCCGATGAAGGGCTTTGTTCCGCCGCCGCGGCTTACCATCTCCAACGAACCCCTGCCCATCACGCGCGAGATCACCATTACCGAAGGCATCAGCGTGAAGGATCTGGCGGAGAAGCTGGGCATTCGCGCCAAGGACCTGATCACGCGTCTGCTGGCGCGCGGCGTCTTCGCCACCGTGAACCAGACGCTCGACGCCAATCTGGCCGGCGACATGGCGCGCCAGTTCGGCGCCGACACCAACGTCATCACCTTCGAGCAGCAGGCCGAAAAAGAAATGGAGCAGGCGGAAGCTGCTACCGCCCAGGAGGGGAGTGTTGGCGCCGTGTCGCGTCCCCCGGTGGTCACCATCATGGGCCACGTGGACCACGGCAAGACCACGCTGCTGGATTCCATCCGCCACGCCAACGTCGCCGAAGGCGAAGCCGGCGGCATCACCCAGCACATTGGCGCCTACAAGGTCACCATCACGGACACGAACTCGCCCGCCTACGGCCGCCAGATCGTGTTCATCGACACGCCCGGTCATGAGGCATTCACCCGCATGCGCGCCCGCGGCGCCAAGGTCACCGACATCGTGGTGCTGGTGGTCGCGGCCGATGACGGCGTGATGCCGCAAACCCTGGAAGCCATTGACCACGCCAAAGCGGCCGAGGTGCCGATCGTGGTCGCGGTCAACAAAATCGATAAGCCCGACGCCCTGCCCGAGCGCGTCAAGAAGCAGTTGGCCGATCGCGGCCTGATGCCGGAAGCCTGGGGCGGCACCACCGTCTTTGTGGACGTCTCCGCCAAGCAGAAAAAGAACCTCAACTTGCTGATGGAGATGATCTGCCTGGTCGCCGACCTGCAGGAGCTCACGGCCAACCCGGAGCGCTCCGCCACCGGCACCGTGCTGGAAGCCAAGCTCGATCGCGGCCGTGGCAGCGTGGCTACCGTGCTCGTCGCCGACGGCACCCTGCGCACCGGCGACAACTTTGTCGTCGGCAACACGTTCGGCAAGGTCCGTGCCATGTTCGACGATCGGGCGAACGCGCTGGACGAAGCGCCGCCTTCAACCCCGGTCGAACTGCTCGGATTGGAAGGCCTGCCGCAGGCGGGCGACCAGTTCGTGGTGGTCGCCGACCGCGAAAAAGCCCGCGGCATCTCCGAGTACCGCGAGCAGAAGGCGCGCGAAGCCACGCTGGCCAAGAGCTCGCGCGTATCGCTGGAAGGACTGGCCGAGCAGCTCAAGACCGCCGGCGTCAAGGACCTCAACGTCATCCTCAAGGCCGACGTGCAGGGCTCCGTCGAAGTGCTGAGCGATCTGCTCACCAAGCAGTCCACCGACATGGTGAAGGTGAAGACTCTGCACAGCGGCGTCGGCGCCATCACCGAAACCGACGTGCTGCTGGCCTCGGCGTCCAACGCCATTATCATCGGCTTCAACG
>Ga0326726_10000292_pt1 | contig 47887 bp, 43 predicted proteins | sample MHFenrmetagenome_2_FD_207603 | JGI IMG/M metagenome (GOLD analysis project Ga0326726, IMG submission 207603) | Lab enriched peat soil microbial communities from Michigan Hollow, Ithaca, NY, United States - MHF15MN | ecosystem: Environmental > Terrestrial > Soil > Wetlands > Peat | place: USA... | reverse complement strand
CTGCGAGGCAGAACCGGGGGGCCGACGTGGACCTGACCTTCAGCGCCGAGGACGAAGCGTTTCGTGACGAGGTGCGCCGCTTCGTCGCCGAGCAGTTGCCCGAAGACATCCGGCGCAAGGTGGTCAATGCGCAGCGCCTCGGGCGCGAGGACTACCTGCGCTGGCAGCGCATCCTGCACGCGCGCGGTTGGAGTGCGCCGAGCTGGCCGGCCGAACACGGCGGGCCCGGCTGGAGCGCGGTGCAGCGCCATCTGTTCGACGAAGAGTGTTTCGCCGGCGGCGCGCCGGGGCAGATCAGCTTCGGGCTGAAGATGGTGGCGCCGGTGATCATGCGCTTCGGCACGCCCGAGCAGCAGCGGCGCTTCCTGCCGCGCATCGCCGACGGCACGCATTGGTGGTGCCAGGGCTATTCCGAACCCGGCGCGGGCTCCGACCTCGCGTCGCTGCGCACGCGCGCCGTGCGCGACGGCGACCACTACGTGGTCGACGGCCAGAAGACCTGGACCACGCTGGCGCAGCACGCCGACTGGATCTTCTGCCTGGTGCGCACCGACCCCGACGCGCGCAAGCAAGAGGGCATCTCGTTCCTGTTGATCGACATGCACTCGCCCGGCATCACGGTGCGCAAGATCGAACTGATCGACGGCGAGCACGAGGTCAACGAGGTGTTCTTCGACAACGTGCGAGTGCCGGTGGAGCAGCGCATCGGCCAGGAGAACCAGGGCTGGACCTGCGCGAAGTTCCTGCTCGGCCACGAGCGCACTGGTGCGGCATCGCTCGGCGTGTCGAAGGCCAAGTTCCAGGCGCTGCTGCGCGTGGCGCGCCGGGCGCCGGGCGACGACGGCCGGCCGCTGATCGAGAACACGCGCTTTCGTGACCGCCTGGCGCAGGTGCAGCTCGAGCTGATGGCGCTCGAGCTCACGGTGCTCAAGGTGATGTCCACGCCGCGCGGCGCGCCGGGGCCAGAAGCGTCGGTGCTCAAGCTCAAGGGTTCGGAGATCCGCCAGTCGCTCACCGAGCTGCACATGCTGGCGCTCGGGCCGTACGCGGCGCCACACCTGCCGGAACTGCTGGCGCCGGATCATTCGCTGACGCCGCTGAACGATCTGCTCGCCGGTGCCGGTGCCGCGGCGACCGGCCAGTACCTCAACTTCCGCAAGGCCACGATCTACGGCGGCAGCAACGAGGTGCAGCGCAACATCATCGCCAAGCAGTTGCTCGGGCTGTAAGGCCGGGAGAGACGATTGAACTTCGACTACAACGACGAGCAACGCGCGCTGCACGAGAGCCTGACGCGCTGGCTCGACAAGCACTACACGTTCGCGCAGCGCCGCGAGCGCCTGAAGGCCGCTGCCCCTGACGACGACACCTGGCCGACGCTGGCCGAGATGGGCCTGCTCGCGCTGCCGCTGCCCGAGGCGCACGGCGGCCTGGGCGGCAACAGCGTCGACGTGGCGGGCGTGATGGCCTGCCTGGGTGCGAAGCTGGTGCTCGAGCCCTACCTGCCCACCGTGCTGGCGGCGACGCTGCTGGCCGACACGGGCACTCAGGTGCAGCGCGATCGTTGGCTGCCCGAAGTCGCGCAAGGCCGCTTGCGATTGGCCTTCGCCCATGGCGAACCCGGTGCGCGCCACGGACGCACTCGCGTGGCCACCCGCGCGCGGCGCGACGGCGAAGGCTGGCGGCTCGACGGCCACAAAGCGGTGGTGGTCGGCGCGCCGTCAGCCGCCGCGCTCGTCGTGTCGGCGCGCCTGTCGGGCGCCATCGACGCAGGTGAGGGGCTCGCGCTGTTCGTCGTCGATGCCAAGGCGGGCGGCGTCGAATTGCGCAGCTACCGCAACCACGACGGGCAACCTGCGGCGGACGTGGTGTTGCGCAACGTGCTCGTTGCCGACGCGCAGCGTTTGGGCCATGGCGCCGACGCGACCGCAGCGATCGAGCACACGCTCGACCGCGGCGCCGCGGCCGTGTGTGCCGAAGCCCTCGGCATCATGCGCGCGCTGAACGCCACCACGCTGGAGTACCTGAAAACGCGCAAGCAGTTCGGTGTGGCGATCGGCAGCTTCCAGGCGCTGCAGCACCGCATGGCCGACATGATGGTGGCCACCGAGCAGGCCGCTTCGATGGCGTTGCTCGCCGCGGTGAAGGCCGATTCACGCGACGCCGCCGAACGCGCGCACGCGGTGTCGGCGGCCAAGGCCTATGTCGGCCAGCAGGCGCGTTTCGTCGGCCAGCAGGCGATCCAGCTGCACGGCGGCATGGGCATCACCGACGAAATGATGGTGTCGCATCTGTTCAAGCGGCTGACCCTGATCGAAGCGAGCTTCGGCGACACCGACCACCACTTCGAGCGCGTGAGCGCGGCGCTGCTCGCAGCGTGAAGCGCCAGTGTCATCCGCACTGCGGATGACAGCGCCGCTCGCCCGCACGTACGCTGCGTGCGTCGGGTTCGTGGGGGTGACGACCATGACGTCAAGCCGATCCGGTGTGGCCAGCGTGGTGTGCGCCTGGCTGTTGGCGTGCGCGGCGGCGGTGCAGTCTCAGGCGCTGGATGCATTCGAGGTCGTGCTGGCGCACGGCTTCAGGATTCCGGATGGCGAGTCGTGGGGTGCGGTCGCCATGGAGTTGTCTCCGAATGGCTGGCGAGTGGGCGGCCCGGGCGGCGTGCCAGCCAGCGAGGCGCAGCTGCGGCTGGCGTTGCGCTCGCTGGTCGCGGTCGAGTCGGCGCGCGGTGTACCGGATGGATCGACGGTGCGACCGCGTATCCGTGCGGCTTCTCGCTGCGCGACATCGATCTGGCCGGGGCGGTGGCGCAGCGCTATGCGGCCATCGCGATGGACCAGCAGTCGGTGGTCGCGGCCCGCCGCAACGCCGAACCCGATCTGCCGCAGGAACCGGCCTCCCACTCGATGCCGAAGCCGCCGCAGGTCGACGTAGAACGTTTCGTCGCGTTGTGTCTGCCCGCTGCCTACCTGGGCGCCCAGAGCCAGGCGTTCGCAGGCACGCTGCGCTTCGAGATTCGCGCCATCTCCAACGCGATTGCACCGTCGAAGTTCGACCGCGGCAGCGGCCTGGTGGTGCTTCGCGCGCGGCTGTCGGGCGAGCGCAGCTGAATCGATCGGCGCGGCGCCTGCGCGACGCCGCCTGGGCTCGGTGCGGTGGCCGTGTGGTGATGCCGGGTACGATCGTGCCTGCTGCATTGCCAGCTCGCATGGCCACCGTTCGCAAGTCGCGCAAGAGCCTGTCTCCGAGTTACGCTGCCAACATGGCCGGCGTGGCGGCGGTGGACCGCGCGCTGGCGATCGCCGAGGCGCTGGTCAACGCCGGTGCACCGCTCACGCTGTCGCAGATCGCCGACGCCAGCGGCCTGTACAAGAGCACCGTGCTGCGGCTGATGGTGTCGCTCGAGCGCAGCACGCTGGCGATTCGGCGCCAGGACCAGCGCTACGTGCCCGGGCCGCTGGCGTTCCGGCTCGGCCGCGCCTACGAGGCGTCGAACCACCTCGAGGAGTTCCTGCTGCCGCTGATGAAGCAACTGGTCGAGCGTGGCATGGAGAGCCCGTCGTTTCACGTGCGGCAAAGCGACGAGACGCGCCTGTGCCTGCTGCGCGTCGATTCGCACCACTCCACGCTCGACCGCGTGCGCGCCGGCGACCTGCTGCCGCTCAAGCGCGGCGCGCCCGGCAAGGTGCTGCGACGCTGGGCGCCGGGCTCACCGGGCGCCGACGACGCGCCTGCGGTGGAGACGTCGTTCGGCGAGCGCGACCCGATGTGTGCGGCGGTTGCGGCACCGGTGTTCGGGCCGGGCGGGCCCTTGCTGGGCGCGTTGTCGCTGTCGGGACCGCTCGATCGTTTTTCGGACAACGCGGTGCGACGCATGACGCGCCCGTTGCTCCAGGCCGCTGCGGCGGCCACCGCAGCGCTCGGTGGCGTGTGGCCCTCGCCGCGCTCGCGTCAAGTCACCGCTGCGCGTACGGCCTCGGGCCGCAACGCCCGCGCCACCCTCACTCGCCCGTGATGGAGCCAACGATGCCGCTCGATGCCGACGCCACCTACACGGTGCACGCGATCCGCTATGCGCACATGGCCGAGCGTCGTCGCCACGACAACCTGGTGCCGGCGGACGCGCACGATGGCCCGATGCCGATGGATTTCTTCGTCTGGCTGCTGCGTTCGCCGGCGCGCACGGTGCTGGTCGACACGGGCTTCTCGCAGGCGACCGCCCGGGTGCGGGACCGCGAACGGGTGTGGCAGCGCTGCCCGATCGATGCGCTCGCCAAGCTGGACTTAGCGCCGGGCGACATCGACGACGTGGTGATCACCCACCTGCATTACGACCACGCCGGCAACCTCGGCAAATTGCCGCGCGCGCGGCTGCACGTGCAGGACGCCGAGGTCGACTACGCCACCGGCCGTTGCATGTGCCACCCGACGATGCGCCACGCCTACCACGTGGACGACGTCGCCGACCTGGTGCGCCTGGTCTACAAGGACCGCGTGGTGTTCCACGACGGCGATGCCGTGCTGGCGCCGGGCATCGAACTGCTCTTGATCGGCGGCCACACCAAGGGCCTGCAATCGGTGCGCGTGCACACGGCGCGCGGCTGGGTGGTGCTGGCGTCGGACGCCGCGCACTACTACGAGAACGCCGAGGCAGGGCGGCTGTTCCCGATCGTCTACGACGTGCCGCGCATGCTCGAAGGCCACCGCCGCCTGCTGGCGTTGGCCGGCTCGGTGGACCACTTCGTGCCGGGACACGACCCGCTGGTGTTGAAGCGCTATCCGCGCCTCGCCGGCGACGACGGCATCGTCGAGCTGCACCGCGCGCCGATGCGCTGACTGCTGAGGCGACGCACGCCCTGCGCCATCGCGCCGAAGCGCCGCGCACTACACCACGCTGCGGTGGCGCGCGAGGCAGGTGTCGAGCACTTCTTCGCCCGGCCGGCTCCACCAATGGTCGGAGAAGATCTCGACCTCGGCGTATCCTGCGTAGCCGGCGGCCTCCATCGACGCACGCGCCTTGCGGATCTCGATCACGCCGTCGCCCATCATGCCGCGGTCGTTGAGCAGGTCGCGCGTCGGCGTCAGCCAGTCGCAGACGTGGAAGGCCAGCAGCCGTTCGCGACCGGCGCGCGCGATCTGCTGTGCGAGCTTGGGGTCCCACCACACGTGATAGAGGTCGACCGCGACGCCGAGCGTGCCGCGGCGCGCGGGGTCGAGCTCGTCGCACAGGTCGAGCGCGTGCTCCAGCGTGTTGATGCAGGCGCGTTCGGCGGCCTGCATCGGATGCAGCGGTTCGATCGCCAGCGGCATGCCGGCCTGGCGCGCGTGTTCGAGCGTGGCCGCGATGCCGTCGCGCACCTCGGCGCGCGCGCGCGCGATGTCGCGATACACCGGCTTGCCGTCGAGCGCGCCGGGCAGCGAACCGACCACCAGCACCAGGCAGGGCGCCTTCAGCGCGCAGGCTTCGTCGACGGCGCGGCGGTTGTCGTCGAGCGCGGCGGCCAGTCCCGCCGCGTCCGGCGCCGGATAGAAGCCACCGCGGCAGTAGCCCGACAGCGTGATGCCGGTGTCGCGCAGCTGCCGGGCCAGCGCCGGCAGCCCGACCGCGGCCACCTGGTCGCGCCACGGCGAGATCGCGCGGATGCCGCGCCGCGCGCATTCGTCGACGATGCGATCGAGCCGCCACTGCTTGCGCAGCGTGGCGGTGTTGATCGAAAGCCACTCGTGGCCGTGCGAGAAGTCGCGCATCGCTGGCGCCAAGGTCTCAGGCTTCGATCCCGTGCACGGCCAGCAGCGACCGCATGCGTGCCACCGCGCGCGCCGGGTCGGCCAGCAGCCCGGCGCGATCGGCGAGCCGGAACAGCTCGGCCAGATGCAACACCGACCGTGCGCCCTGCTGCCCGCCGACCATCACGAAATGGTCCTGCAGACCGTTCAAGTACGCCATGAACACGACGCCGGTTTTGTAGAAGCGGGTCGGCGCTTTGAAGATGTGGCGCGACAGCGGCACCGTCGGTTCGAGGATCGCGTCGAAGCGTGCGCGGTCGCCGGCTCCGAGCGCGGCGAGCGCCGCCGAGGCCGCGGGCGCGATGGCATCGAAGATGCCGAGCAGCGCGTCGCTGTGGCCCGACGCATCGCCGGCGATCAACTCGGCGTAGTTGAAGTCGTCGCCGGTGTACATGCGCACGCCGGGTTGCAGGCGCCGGCGCATCGCGATCTCCTTGTCCTTGTCGAGCAGCGAGATCTTGACGCCGTCGACCTTGGCGGCATGCGCGTTGATCACACGGAGCGCCACTTCCATCGCGGCCATCGGATCGGCGCTGCCCCAGTAGCCGGCGAGCGCCGGGTCGAACATGTCGCCCAGCCAGTGGATGATCACCGGCTCGCGCACCTGCGACAAGATGCGGTCGTACACACGCTCGTAGTCGGCAGCCGAGCGCGCCACGCGTGCGAGCGCGCGGCTGGCCATCAGGATGATGCGGCCGCCGAGCTTCTCGATCGCGGCGATCTGTTCCTCGTAGGCGCGGATCACGTCGTCGATCGACTTCGCGGCCTCCGGCGCGAGGTGATCGGTGCCCGCACCCGAGGCGATCAGCGCACCCGGCACGTCGCGCGCGGCTTCGAGCGAGCGGCGGATCAGCTCGAGCGAGGTCGGCCAATCGAGCCCCATGCCGCGCTGCGCGGTGTCCATCGCCTCGGCCACGCCGAGGCCGAGCCGCCACAGGTGTTGGCGGTAGGCGATCGTCGTGTCCCAGTCGATCGCGCAATCGAGCCAGGGGTCGATGTCGGCGCGCGGGTCGGCCACCACGTGCGCGGCGGAGTAGGCGATGCGGTTGAAGGGGGTGGCGGCGAGCTGGGGAAAGTCGCGCGGCACCGAGAGGCGGAATTCGTCGAGCGCGCCGTTCGATGTTGGCAGGCGAATGGCGGTGTTCATCGTGAGGCTCCTGGCCCAGCGTGGAGCGAGGCAAAGCCGCGGGCGGGTATGCGCCGGCTCTCGTGTGCGACGGTCGGCCCTGCGGGCCGACTCCCCTGCGGTACTCGGACTCGTGGCCCGTCGCGACGCGCAAGGCCCGGCACGCCGGGCCGCACCACCACGGTGACGGAACCGGCAGCCATACTCAAGCCGCCAACGCAGGCACATCCACCCAGCGCCGCTCCTTCCAGCTGCGCAGCGCGCACTCGACCAACTGCACCCCCTTGGCGCCTTCGAGCAGGTTCCACTTGAAGGGCGCGTCCTCCACCACGTGGCGGATGAACGCCTCCCACTGCGTCTTGAAGCCGTTGTCGAACACGGTGTACTCGGGCACCGCCTGCCAATGCTCGAAAAAGTTGAGCGGCTGCTTGACGTCGGGGTTCCACACCGGTTTGGGCGTGTTCACGCGCGACTGCGTGCGGCAGTCGTGCAGCCCGGCCACCGCCGAGCCATGCGTGCCGTCGACGTGGAAGGTCACCAGATCGTCGCGCCGCACGCGCGTGCTCCACGAGCTGTTGATCTGCGCGATCACGCGCTCGCCGCCGCGCGCTGCGAGCTCGAAGGTCGCGTAGGCGGCGTCGTCGGCGGTGGCCTTGTACTTCTTGCCCTGTTCGTCGATGCGCTCGGGGATGTGCGTGGCGCCGAGGCACGACACCGATTGCACATCACCGAACAGGTTGTCGAGCATGTAACGCCAGTGGCACAGCATGTCGAGGATGATGCCGCCGCCGTCTTCGCTGCGGTAGTTCCACGACGGCCGCTGCGCGGGCTGCAGGTCGCCCTCGAACACCCAGTAGCCGAACTCGCCGCGCACCGACAGCAGACGGCCGAAGAAGCCCGCGTCGATCAGCATCTTCAGCTTCATCAGGCCGGGCAGGAACAGCTTGTCCTGCACCACGCCATGCTTGATGCCACGGGCCTGCGCCTTCTTGCACAGATCGAGCGCGTCTTTGAGGTTGGTGGCGACCGGCTTCTCGCAATAGACGTGTTTGCCAGCTTCGATCGCCTGGGTCAGCAACGCCGGGCGCATCTGCGTGGTGGCGGCGTCGAAGAACACCGTGTCGTCGCGATGGGCCAGTGCTTTGGCGATGTCGGTGCCCCATCGCGCGATGCCGTGCGCGTTGGCGAGGGCTTCGATCTTCTCGGCGTTGCGGCCGATCAGGATCGGGTCGGGCATCACGCGGTCGCCGTTGGCGAGCGCGACGCCGCCCTGGTCGCGAATCGCCTTGATCGAGCGGATCAGGTGCTGGTTCATGCCCATGCGCCCGGTGACGCCGTTCATGATGATGCCGAGTCTTTGTGTGGCCATCGAGCTCACTCCTGTGGGTTCAAGCGGTGTCTCGCAGCGTCGGCATCGTGCGCCAGTCGGGCATCGCGGCGCTGGCGTAACCGGGGCCCTCGAGCGATGCGCAGGCGATGCGCCCGCTGCGGATGCGCAACCGCGCGGCGCCGTGCGAGTGCTCGTACAGATCGGGGTGCGCGAGCAGGAAGGCCTGTTGTTCGGCCTCGGGCAGCGCGGCCATGCCATTGACGTAGTGGTGGCCATTGCGCTCGACATGCGTGATACCGAGCAGGTTCACCAACGCCAGGTCCTGCTGCACCGCCAGTCCCGCCTGCGTCGTCAGGTCTTCGCCCGACATGAAGTAGCGTGCGCGGCCTGCTTCGGCATTCCACACGGCGCAGCGCGCGGCGTTGAGCAGCGCGCGGTACACCCCCTTGCAGGTCTTGCTGGAGATACCGGTGTAGCCGCGTTCGCGCGCGCGCACGAACGCATTCAGCTCGCCGTCCGATTCGTCGAGGATCACCGGCTTGATCGCCGCGATCGCACCCACGTCGACGTCGAGCGCGTGCTTGCGGGTGATCGGCTGCTCGACGAAGAGAATCGAGTCGAGCAGGCGCGCCGTCGCGTGCCGTTCGCGCAGGCGCGCGAGCAGTTCGCCCACACCCGCGGCGTCTTCGTACTGCTCGTTGCCGTCGAGCGAGACGAAGTAGGGCTGCTCGCTGCGGTCGAGCACCGCCGCGATGGCGCTCAGGCGTGCCACGTCTGCGTCGACGCGACCGGCGACTTTCAGCTTGAAGTAGCGGTGCCCGTAGCGGGCCACCACCTGCTCGAGGGTCTCGGGCAGGCCGTCGTCGACCGGATGCGTCAGGTCGGCCGCGCTGATCGCATCGACCAGGCCGACGGTGTGGCGCGCCTCGATGGTGGGGTGGGGCGCGAGCGTGCGCAGGAAACTGTCCCAACCGAAGCCGGCGAACTGCGCATGGCGCGCACCCAGACCCACCCGGTTGTCGCGCATCGCCGCGTAGAACGACACGCCGAGGGCGCGGCACATCGCGTCGAGCAATGCGCGGTCGACCAGCGCCGGCCCGTAGCTGGCGAGCAGCGGGTTGTGGCCGCGCGCGGCGCAGGCGGCCTGGTGCGCGTCGTGGTGGCGTGCGAAGTGGCCGAACGCGGAGTCGGTCGTCGCATCGCTCAGGTAGGCCGTGCGCGCCAGTCGCAGCACGTCGCGCAGTTGCGCGAAGTTGTCGTCGTTGCTCAACGCGAAGTTCTTGTCGAACCACTTCGGCGCCATCAATTCGGCGGCGCCGCCCCATGACGAGGTGCCGTCGGCCAACTCGATGCGTGCGTGCACGAAAGCCTGTGGGCATTCGGTGAGCGTGACCACCCCGAAGCGAAACGGCAGCCGCAACGTCACCGGCCGCTCGTGCAGCACGATGTCGCGGACGATGAAACTCGGCGCCTCGCTCATCGCGGTGTCAGGCCTTCGAGCAGGCCTTTCAGATAGCCGATCGCGCGCGCCGCGGAGCCCATGCCGTCGGGCACGTAGTCGAACGGCTCGACCGCGACGATGCCGCGGTAGTGCCCCGCCGCCTGCATGCGTTGCAGCGTGGCGAGGATCGGCGCGAACGCGAGCACGCCCTGGCCCGGGCCACGGCGGTTGGGGTCGTTGACCTGCACGTGCGCGATGTGGCCGCCAGGCATCCAGCGCGCCATCAGCGCATCGACCGGTTCCGACTCGGCCTGGCCCGCGGCGCTGCAGTCGATCATCGACTGCAGCGCCGGCGAGCCGATTGCTTCGACCAGCGCCACCGCATCGGCGACGGTGTTGATGAAGTCGGTCTCGCGCCGCGACAGCGGCTCGATGCAGTAGGTCACGGCGCATGCTTGCGCGCGCCGTGCCGCGCGCGCGAGGCATTCGATCGCGCGCGAGCGAGCGTCGGCCAGCGTGTCGCCCGGCGGCACGGAGCGCTGCTTCGGCGAGCCATGGACGAGGTAGCGTCCGCCCATCACGCTGCACAGCTCGATCAGGCGCTCGACCACCAGCGAGGTGCGCTCCCGAACCGTGGCGTCGGCACTGACGATCGACAGGCCCGCGGGTGCCACCAGCAGCCAGTGCAGCCCGCTGATCGTGATGCCAGCGTCTTCGGCGATGCGGCGCCACTCGGCGGCTTGCGCGTTGCTGATCGCCATCGGGTCGTCGGCCAGCGTGAACGGCGCGACCTCGAGCGCGTCGTAGCCGAGGGCTGCCGCCACCTCGCATTGCCGTTGAAACGGCAGCGGCTGCAGCACCTCGTTGCACAGCGCGAACTTCATGGTCGGATGACTCGCTACCCGCGGCGCGCAAACAGGGCTTTGATGCCGTCGCTGGCGACGGCTCGCGCGCGATCGACGGCCACCCTGAATGCGGGCACGTACAGCAAGATGGTGAACAGCGTCACCGCGGCGAACGCCATGCAGATCGGCCGCGTGAAGAACGGCGCCAGGCTGCCGTCGGACAGCACCAGGCCGCGGCGGAGGCTCTTGTCGAGCAGCGGCCCGAGCACCAGCCCGAGCACCAGCGGCGCCATCTCGTAGCCATGGCGGCGCAGGAAGAATGCGCCGATGCCGATGGCCAGCATCGCGTAGACGTCGAACAGCCTGGATGCGGTGGCGAAAGCGCCCACCGTGCACAGCAGGAAGACGATCGGCATCAGCACCGCGCGCCGCACGCGCAGGATGTGCAGCAGCGGCCGCACGCCGAACAGGCCGAACAGCAGGATGGTGATCGACGCCAGCGTCGTCATCGCCACCACTTCGTAGATGAAGTGCGGGTGCTGGATCATCAGCATCGGCCCGGGCTGGATGCCGTGAATGATCATCGCGGCCATCAGCACCGCCGACGGCGCCGAGCCGGGAATGCCGAGCGCCAGGCACGGGATGATGTGGCCGGGGATCGATGCCATGTCGCCGGTCTCGGCGGCCATCAAGCCGTCGATCGAGCCCTTGCCGAACAGATCCTTCTCCTTGCTCACAGCCTTGGCCGCGGCGTACGACATCCACGCGCCGGCGTCTTCGCCGACTCCGGGCAAGAGACCGGTGAACACGCCGATCACGCCCGAGCGCAGCACGGTGCGCCAGTACTGCACGATCTCGCGAAAGCGCGGCAGCACCGAGTCGCGCAGCTCGACGATTCTGCGCTCCACCGGATCGGCCAGCGTGGTCAGCACTTCGGCGAGGCCGAACGCGCCCACCAGCGCCGGGATCAGCGCGAAGCCGCCCGAGAGTTCGTCCCAGCCGAACGTGAAGCGGTCGTGCGCGTAAAGGCCGTCCTGCCCGACCTGCGCCAGGAACAGGCCCAGCATGCCCATCAGCCAGCCCTTCAGCGGATCGTTGCCGACGATGCTGCCCGACATCGTGACGCCGAACAGCGCCAGCCAGAAGAACTCGAAGGCGCCGAACGACAGCGCCACCTCGGCCAGCGCCGGCGTGAAGGTGGCCAGGCACAGCACGCCGAACAGCGTGCTGACGAACGCCCCCGAGGTCGCGATGCCGATCGCGCGACCGGCCTGGCCTTTTTGCGCCAGCGCGTAGCCGTCGGCGCACGACGCGGCGTTGGCCGCTGTGCCCGGGATGTTGAGCAGGATCGCGGTGCGCGAGCCGCCGTACAGCGCGCCGACGTACGAGCAGATCAGCACCAGGATCGCGTCGTTGGCCTGCAGCTTGATCGTCAGCGTGGTCAGCAGCGCGATCGCCAGCGTCGCCGACAGCCCGGGCAGGATGCCCATGATGATGCCGACCAGCGCGCCGCCCAGCCCGTAGGCCAGCGTCATCGGATTCAGGAACCCGAGGTATGCGTGTCCGAGATCGGACAGGCCTTGGAACATCGTGCCCTCGATGGCGCCCGTGCAGTCAGGGCAGGCGCACCAGGAACAGATCCTGGAACACCACCTGGGTGATCAACGCCGCGCTCAAGCCGATGATCAGCGCCCGGGCCACGACCATCGGCGACAGGCGTCGCGTCTGCGCATCGCGGCTCAGGCGCTGCAGGATCAGGATCGAGCCGGTCACGTAGACCGTCGACGCCAGCCAGAACGGCAGGCCGTGGCCGATCAGCACGACGCAGTAGAGGGTGCACGACGCGATGACGATCCAGATGCGGCGCTGTTGCTCGCGCTGATCGGGCGTGGCGGGCGCCGCCGCGATCTGCCCCTTGCCACGGCGCCAGCTGCGCAGCGCGAGGATGCCGCCGAGCAGGATCATCGCGATGCCCAGCAGCGCGGGCAGCAGGCCGGGTATCGTGTACGGATTGATGTGCTGCTGCTCGAGGCGGTCCATCGCGACCGAGCCGATCAGCACCGCCGCGCCGAACACGATCCAGCCGATGCTGTTGGCCAGATCGGAGCGCGGGTTGATCAGCGCGTCGTTGTGCGGCGGCGCGTCGCTCGAGGTCGCGGGGGGTGAGGTCATCGGTGGCGCACGGGCGGCGCGTGCCTCAGGGCCTCGGAATGCCCACCGTGTCGGGCGACACCTTGGCCTTGCCGCCGTCGAACAGCAGCCATGCGTTGGCCTGGATCGCCGGGAACACTGCTTTCTGCGCCGCGTCGCCGAACTGCGGCGCGAAGAGGGCGCCCCGGCTGGCCGCGTACTTCTTCAGCGCGTCGCTCTTGACGATCTGTTCTGCCCAGATCTTCTCGAGCGTCTTGATCACCTCGTCGGGCACGCCGTTCGGAATGAAGATGCCGAAGTAGTTGGCCGGCGCGGTGAAGCCGGGCAGGGTCTGCGCCAGCGGCGGGATCATGCCGTAGCCCTCGAGCTCGAGCGGCTTGTCGCTCACCGTGGCCAGCGGGCGCAGCCGCTTGCCGCGGATCATGTCGGCCTGCTCGACCGCGAGCTGCGTGGTGACGTCGGCCTCGCCGGCCACCGTGGCCACCACCGCCGGGTTGCCGCCGTCGTAGGTGACGTGGCGGTATCTGACGCCGGTGACCTTGCTGATCAGCTCCATCGCGTTGTGGCCGGCCGACGTGACGCCGGCGGTGGCCACGCTGATCTGTCCCGGCTTGGCCTTCATCGCGTCGAGCAGATCCTTCGCGCTGTTGTACGGTGTCTTCGGATTGACGCCGATGACCTGGATGTTGGCGACGTTCAAGAACAGATGCCAGTCGGTGATGCGCGCCTTCAGCGTGCCCAGCGTCTCGTAGGTGCCGAGGTCCTGCGCGGCGCCGGCGGTCCAGGTGTAGCCATCGCGCGGCGCGTCAAACGCGCTCTTGCTGCCGATCGAGCCCGATGCGCCCGGCTGGTTGACGACCACGATGGTCTGGCCCAGCGCCTTTTCGAGCTCCGCCGCGGTGACGCGCGTCACCTGGTCGGTCGAACCGCCGGCGGCCCACGGCACGATCAGATTGATCGGTCGCGTCGGCTTCCATTGCTGGGCCTGGGCGACTCCAGCCAGCGCCAGGCCGACGGCCGCGGCCAGCAGGGATTTGCAGAACGTGCGTGCTTGCATGTCGGTCTTCCTTCGACTTCGTTGCAGTTAACTGGGTGGTTAATATGGGCAGGCTTCGGGCCCGATGTCAATGTGGAAACCCTGGAGGCGCGCTCGCCCAGCCGCTAGTCGAGCCAACGCGCCAGGTGCTCGCGCACGAAGGCGTCGTCGTGCAGCGAAGGATGCGCGGCATGCACACGGTCGAGCTCGTCGGCCTGGCCCGGGCTCAAGCCCTCGGCCGGATCGAGGCACCAGATGCCCTCGAGCAGGCCCTGACGGCGCAGCACTTCGTGGCAGCCGGCGATGCAGCCACGAAAATCGTGTGCCACGTCGAACAGCACGGCGTTGCAGTCGGTGACCTGCGAATCGAGCGCCAGCAGCGCGTCGTCGATCAGACCGCGCTCGCGCGCCGCGTGGATGCGCTGCAGCAGCTCCACCGCACGGCGCGTCCACACGCTCCAGTGGCCGAGCAGACCGCCCTCGATGCGCACGGTCACCTCGGCATCGCCGCGGCGCACCACGAACGGCGTCACCAGGTCGAGCACGATGTGGTCGTCGTTGCCCGTGTACAGCGTCACGCGCCGTTCCGCGCGGGCCTCGACCACGCCGCGCACCACGTCGAGCGTGCGATAGCGGTTGAACGGCGCCATCTTGATCGCCACCACGTTGTCGATCGCCGCGAAACGGCGCCAGAAGCGCATCGGCAGCTCGATGCCGCCCACCGCGGGCTGCAGGTAGAAGCCGACCAGCGGCAGCTCGGCCGCCACTGCTTCGCAATGCGCGATCAGTTGATCCTCGCTGGCACCGTTCATCGCCGCCAGGCTGAGCAGCCCTGCGTGGTAGCCCAGGCCACGCGCGGTCTGCGCCTCGCGCCGGGCTTGCGCGGTGGCACCGGCGAGGCCGGCGATCATGAAGAGCGCGCGCCGCCCGCCGAGTGGCGTCCACTCGCGCGCCGTGTGCATCGCGAGCTCGAGCACCGGCTCGTACAGGCCGGCCTCGCGGATCGCGAACTGGGTCGAGTGCACGCCGACCGCCACACCGCCCGCACCTGCATCGAGGTAGTAGCGGGTCAGCGCGCGCTGGCGGCGGCGGTCGAGCCGGCGCCCGGCATCGAGCGCCAGCAGATGCGCTGGAATCACCGCGCCGCGGCGCAACACCGTGAGCGCGTCGGCGGGAATGTCGGTCCGGTGCAGCATGTCGGTCTTGGCGCCGCGAGGTCAGTACTTGCCGTCGCGCGCTTCGTAGTGGGTCGGCTTGTTCAGGCTCGCCATGTCGCGCGATACCCAGTCGGCGGTCCAATCGAGCATCGTGGCCAAAGCTACCGCGGGCTCGCCGAACACGTGCGACGCTTCGCGGGTGTCCACCAGCCACGCCGTGGCCGCTTCGCTGCCGGTGAACACCGGTGTCACGCCGAGCCGCTGCGCCAGCGACTGAGCCAGGTCGCGGATGCGCTGCGCCGGCCCGCTGACGTTGAGGCCGCTGGTCGGTGCAGTGCAATGCGCCAGCGCGCGCAGCGCCCAATCGTTGGCGTCGCCCTGCCAGATGATGTTGGCATGGCCCATCGTGAGATCGATCGGCTCGCGCGCGACCAGCCTGCGCGCCAGGTCGTGCAGCACGCCGTAGCGCATGTCGATCGCGTACGACAGCCGGATCAGGCGCCCCGCCGTGCCGAGTGCATGCGAAAAGTGCTGGAACATCCGCTCGCGCGCGACGCATGAGTTCGCGTACTCGCCGGGCGGTGGTGTCAGCGGTGCGGACTCGCCGGCGCCGGGCCCGTCGACGTCGACGAACGGGTACACGCAGGCGGTGGAGAACGCCACGATGCGCGACGCCGCGTAGCGCTCGGCCACCAGCGCGGGCACATGCGCGTTCATGGCCCAGGTCAGCCATTCGCTGCCGCTGGAGCCGAACTTGCGCCCGGCCATGTACACCACGTTGGGCGCATCGGGCAGCGCCGCGAGTTGGTCGCGCGACAGCAGGTCGGCGACGATGCATTCGATGCCGTGGCGCTCGAGCGCGCTGCGCAGGCCCGGCTCCGAGAACCGTGCGACGCCGATCACGCGCCTGCGCGGCGCGGCGCGCTTGGCCAGTCGCGCGAGCGTGGGCCCCATCTTGCCGCCGACGCCGAGCACCAGGATGTCGCCCGGCACGAGATTCAACGCCGCCACCAACGCCGGCGACGGCCGGGTCATCACCTCTTCGAGGTGTTCGACGTTCTCGAATCGCGCGGGAAACATGGTTCAGGCCTTTCGCAGATAGCCGAGCACCAGCTCGCTCATGTGCGCCAGCCGCTCGTCGCGCGCCTTCTTGGCCTTCAAGTCGCGGCCGAAGATCGCCGACAGCGTGTAGTTGTTGCCGAGGTAGAAATACGCCAGCGCGGCGATCGAGATGTACAGCTGCACCGCATCGACTCCTTTGCGGAACACGCCGGCCTTGACGCCGCGCTCGAGGATCTCGCGGATCATCGCGACGAACGGCGAGTGCATGCGCCGCACCTTGGTCGACGTCTTCAAATGCTCGGCGCGGTGCAGGTTGGCGCTGTTGAGCAGGCTCAGGAACTCGGGATGCTCGAGATAGTAGTTCCAGGTGAACGCCACCAGCCGCTGGATCGCCTCGGGCGGGTCGACCGCATCGAGGTGCAGTGCCTTCTCGGATTCGCGGATGTGCTCGTAGGCGGCCTCGAGCACCGCGCGGAACAGGCCGTCCTTGCTGTCGAAGTAGTAGTACAGCATGCGTTTGTTGGCGCCGGCCAGCGTGGCGATGCGGTCGACGCGCGCGCCGCCCAGGCCGACGCGCGCGAACTCGGCCTTGGCGGCCGCCAGGATGCGCGCGCGCGTTTGTTCGGGGTCGCGAACTGCGATGGCGCGGCGCGGCGGGGAAACCATGCCGGCAGTTTAACTACATGGTTAATCGCGGCGCCGCCGCCGGCAAGACGCCGCTCGCGCCCGGAATTCAGGCGCTTAGCACCGCCAGCGGTTCGTCGAAGCGCAGCGGCGCGGCGGTGAGCGCCTGCAACGTGTCGGCGTCGAGCCCGGGCACCATCGCGCGCACCAGCAGCCCCTGCGGCGTGACGTCGATGCGCGCCAGGTCGCTGTAGATGCGGTCGACCACGCGCTCGCCGGTCAGCGGCAGGGTGCAGCGCGGCACGATCTTCGGCTCGCGCTTCTTGCTGGTGTGCTCCATCATCACCCACACCTCGCGCGCGCCGACCGCCAAGTCCATCGCGCCGCCCACGGCGGGGATCGCGTCGGGTGTGCCGGTGTCCCAGTTGGCGAGGTCGCCGTCGGCCGACACCTGGTACGCACCGAGCACCGTGATGTCGATGTGGCCGCCGCGCATCATCGTGAACGAGACGACGTGGTCGCAGATCGAGGCGCCCGGAATCAGCGTGATCGGCTCCTTGCTGGCGTTGATGAGGTCGGGGTCGACGATCTCGTCGCCGCCCGGCCCCATGCCGAGGATGCCGTTCTCGCTGTGCAGGATGATGTCGCGGTCCTGCGGCAGGCAGCGCGCCAGCCGCGTCGGCATGCCGATGCCGAGGTTCACGTACGAACCGTCGGGCAGGTCGTTGGCGATGCGTTGCGCGAGTTGTTCGCGCGTCAGCGGTCGGTAGTGGCTCATCCGGCCTCCTTGGCGCGTGCCGCGCCATTTCCCCGAGGGGGAGCGAGCCATCTTGGGGCGGCCCGGCGATGGCTCATGCACGGTCCCCTCGGGCCACCTGCACCACACGCTTGACGAAGATGCCCGGCGTCATCACCTGCTCGGGCGGCATCGAGCCCAGCGGCACGATGCGGTCGACCTGGACCACCGCCGTGCGCGCGGCCATGCACATCACCGGGCCGAAGTTGCGTCCGGCATAACGGTAGGTCAGGTTGCCCCAGCGGTCGGCCTCGAATGCCTTCACCAACGCGTAGTCGCCGGGCAGCGGCTGCTCGAGCACGTAACCCCTGCCGTCGATGACGCGAGTTTCCTTGCCAGCGGCCAACTGGCTGCCATAACCCACCGGCGAGAAGAACGGCCCCAGCCCGGCAGCCGCGGCGCGCATGCGCTCGACCATGATGCCCTGCGGCACGCATTCGAGTTCGATCTTGCCGGCGCGGTACACCTCGGCAAACGCGGCGGCGCTCGGTTGCGCCGGATTGGCCGACCTGGCGAACGAGCAGATCAGCTTGCGCACCCGGCCGGCGAGGAACAATTGCGACAGCCCGATCGGACCATTGCCGCCGTTGTTGTTGACCACCGTGAGCTCGCGCGCGCCCTGGTCGAGCAGCGCGCACAGCAGCTCGGTGGGGATGCCCGAGGCGCCGAAGCCGCCGACCAACAACGTGGCGCCGTCGGGCACGTCTTGCACGGCTTCGGCCAGCGAGGCGATGGTCTTGTCGAGCATGGGCGCGATCCTAATCGGACTGGCCGGCGGGCGCATGCGCGTGGCCCGTGCCCGCGATCAGGCGCGAGATCACCGGGTGATAGCGGTCGCCGAGGCCGGCATCGATCGCCGCGCGCAACCAGCCGTCGACGGTGTGCGCGCCGCGCGCGTCGACGCCGGTCTGTTCGGCCAGGCGCAGCGCGTGGAGCAGGTCCTTGCGCGCATAGCGCACCGAGAACGCGCGCTCGGGAAAGTCCCCCGGCAGCATCGCCTTCATGCCATGGTTGCGCAACGCGAAGCTGTCGGCCGAACCCTTGGCCAGCGTGTCGAACAACAGCGCGACATCGACGCCGGCACGCTCGCCGATCGCCTTGGCCTCGCCGAGCGCGAGCACCGTCTCGAACAGCACCATGTTGTTGAGGATCTTGACCACCTGGCCGCAGCCCACTGGGCCGCACCGCGTGACGTCGCTGCCGAAGGTGCCGAGCAACGGCAACAGGCGCTCGAACACGGCAGGCTCGGCGCCCACCATCACCGACAACTGGCCGGCCTCGGCCGCGGCGCGCGTGCGCGCCACCGGCGCGTCGACGAACACGGCGCCGCGTTGCGCGAACTGCGCGGCCAGCGCGCGCGTGAGGTCCACCGGCGACGTGCCGAGGTCGACCACGGTCTGCCCGGCGTGCGCGAGCGCGAGCAGGCCGTCGCTGGCGCGGGCGACTTCGTGCAACACCTCGCCCGACGGCAGCGACAGCCACACCGTGTCGGCGCCGCGCACCGCCGCGGCCAGCGATGCGCAGGCGCGCACACCCTGTGCGGCCAGGCGCTGCAGCGGCTCCGGTTGGGTATCGAACGCGCGCACCGGCAGTCCGCTCTTCTGCACCAGATGGCGGCACATCGGCTCGCCCATCACGCCCAGACCGACGAAGGCGATCGCCGGCGCCGACGACAACGGTGTTGGATTCAAGGTGTCCTCCGCGGCAGACCGGCTCACGACTCCAGGCCGAGGTAGATGCCCTTGCTCTGCTGATACAGCCGCAAGCCGCCGATGCCTTTTTCGCGTCCGATGCCGCTGGCCTTGAAGCCGCCGAACGGCGTGGCGATCGACAGCTGCTTGTAGGTGTTGATCCACACCGTGCCGGCATCGAGCCGCCGCGCCACGCGCCAGGCGCGGCGGACGTCGCCGCTCCACACGCCGGCGGCCAGGCCGTAGGCGGTGTCGTTGGCCTGCGCGATCAGGTCGTCCTCGTCGTCGAACGGCAGCACGCACAGCACCGGCCCGAAGACCTCTTGCTGCGCGATGGCGGCGCGGTGGTCGATGCCGGCGATCAGCGTCGGCAGGTAGAACGCGCCGCCGCGCAGTGCGGCGGTGGCGGGCGGCGAGCCGCCGCACAGGATGTCGGCACCTTCGGCGCGGGCTGCATCGACCATGCCGGCCACGCGGTCGCGGTGCACGAACGAGGCCAGCGGACCCATCTGCGCGCCCGGCGCATCGGGCAGATCCACCCGCAGCGCGCGTGCCGCATCGATCAGCGCCACCACCACCTTGGCGTGCACGCTGCGCTGCACGAACAGGCGCGAACCGGCGACGCACGATTGGCCGCTGCCCTCGAAGATGCCGCCGGCCACCGCGGCCACCGCGGCGTCGAGGTCGGCATCGGCGAACACGATGTGCGGCGACTTGCCGCCGAGCTCAAGCGACACCGGCATCAGCTTCCTGGCCGCGGCCTCGGCGATGCGCAGGCCGCTCGCCGTGCCACCGGTGAACGACACCATCCTCACGCCCGGGTGAGCGACCAGCGCCGCACCCGCCGACGCGCCGGTGCCCGGCAGCACGTTGAGCAGGCCCGGCGGCAGGCCGGCCTCGAGCGCGATGCGGCCGAGCGCCAGCGCGCACGACGGCGTGAACTCCGAGGGCTTGAGGATCACCGCATTGCCGGCGGCCAGCGCCGGCGCGACCTTCTGCGCCTCCATCGTCAGCGGTGAATTCCACGGCGTGATCGCCGCCACCACGCCGTAGGCCTCGTGCACGCTCATCGACAGGTACGGCCCGCGCGACGGCGTGAGCTCCGAGCCGAGCGTTTCGCACACCGCGGCGTAGTAGCGGAAGGTCGCGGCCGCGCTGCGCGCCTGGGCCAGGCATTCGGACCACACCTTGCCGTTGTCGAGCATCTGCATGCGCGCCAGCGACTCGGCCTGCGCATCGATCGCCGCTCCGATGGCGTGCAGCAGCGCGGCGCGCCGGTGCGGCAGCATGTCGCGCCAGGCCGGCCGGGCAGCGGCGTCGGCGGCGGCTTGCACCGCCTGGTCGACCTCGCTGGCGCCGGCAGCGGCGACGCGGTGGTTGAGCGCGCCGGTGGCCGGGTCGAGCGAGTCGATGGTGCCGCAGCCGCCCAGCCAGCGATCGCCGATCAACAGCGGCCGTGCATCGGCGCAGGAGGCAACGGATGGGTTCATCGCTGAATTCTGTTGCGCAGAAGATCGATTCTGGTAATGGACGATGTGAGCATGCGCGCGCGGCAGCTGTCAATCGGGAGGCGCCGAGGCTGCGGCTGTACCGCACATGACTCGCAGGGTTGCTTCGCTTGACGCTGCGTCACGCCGCTCGCGATACTGATTCGACGCACAGGAACATCGATGTCCCGCGACGACGAATTGCACGAACTGCGCCGGCGCACCGAACTCGCGCAGCGCATGGGCGGGCCCGACAAGCTGCAGCGCCACCGTGACCAGGGGCGTTTGCCGGTGCGCGAGCGCATCGACGCGCTGGTCGACGCCGGCAGCTTCGTCGAGGTCGGGGCGCTCGCGGGCAGCGGCCGCTACGACGACGCCGGCCAGTTGATCGACTTCACGCCGTCCAACCTCGTGTTCGGCCGCGCGACGATCGCGCAGCGGCCCGCGGTGGTGGTGGGCGACGACTTCACGGTGCGTGGCGGCGCCAGCGACGGTGCGGTGGGCGACAAGATGATCGTCGCCGAGAAGATGGCGCACGACCTGCGCGTGCCGATCGTGCGGCTGGTCGACGGCACCGGCGGTGGCGGCTCGGTGAAAAGCATCGAACAGAAGGGCCACACGCTGCTGCCCAAGGTGCGCGTGTGGCCCGACGTCACGCGCTGCCTGGCCACCGTGCCGGTGATCGGCCTGGGCCTGGGCTCGGTGGCGGGGCTGGGCGCGGCGCGGGTCGCGGCCAGTCACTACAGCGTGATGGTGAAGGACACCTCGCAACTCTTCGTCGCCGGGCCACCGGTGGTCGAGCGCATCGGCCAGAAGATCGGCAAGAACGAACTCGGCGGCAGCCAGATCCACACCCGCAACGGCGTGGTCGACGACGAAGCGGCCACCGAGGCCGAGGCCTTCGAGCGCGCGCGGCGCTTCCTGTCGTACCTGCCGTCGTCGGTGCACGAACTGCCGCCGCGCGCCGACGGCAATCGCGACAGCGCGGCCGATCAGCTCAAGCTGCGCACGGCGATCCCCGAGAATCCGCGCGCGGTCTACAAGATCCGCAGCATCGTCGAAGCGCTGGTCGATGCCGGCTCGTTCTTCGAGATCGGCCGCCACTGGGGCAAGGCCAGCGCGACCGGCCTGGCGCGCATCGACGGCTGGCCTGTGATGGTGGTGGCCAGCGACCCCTACCACTACGGCGGCGCGTGGGACCGCCAGACTTCCGAGAAGGTCAACCGCATGGTCGACCTGGCGCAGCTGTTCCACCTGCCGGTGCTGCACCTGGTCGACATCCCCGGTTTCCGCATCGGCCTGGAGGCCGAGGTCGAAGGCGTGATGCGCGCCGGCGTGCGCGCGCTGACCGCGGTGTCGCAGACCACGATCCCCTGGTGCACGGTGATCCTCCGCAAGGCCTTCGGCGTGGCGGGCGCAGCGCATCAGCATCCGGATCGTTTCAGCTTCCGCTACGCGTGGCCGAGCGCGGTGTGGGGCTCGTTGCCGATCGAGGGCGGCCTCGAGGTCGCCTACAAGGCCGACATCGAGGCCGCCGCCGACCCCGAAGCCGAACGCGCGCGCATCGAGCAGCGCGTGCGCGCGCTGTGCTCGCCGTTTCGCAGCGCCGAGGCGTTCGTGGTCGAGGACATCATCGATCCGGCGCAGACGCGCGCGCGGCTGGTCGAGTTCGCCAACCTGGCCGCGCCGCTGCGCGTGCCTGGGCCCACCGCGTTCGGCTACCGGCCTTGACCCATCGCCGCTCTCATGTGCCGGCATCGAGCGCTTGCGCCGGGTGATCCGCCACGCGAAGATCGCCGTGCCATGAGGGGCCGCTCGTGAACGAACATCCGTTGCAAGACAAGGTGGTGGTGGTCACCGGCGCCGGACAGGGTATCGGCGCGGCGATCGCCCGTGCCGTGGCGGCCGCCGGCGCACAGGTGCTGGTCAACGACATCCAGGCCGACAAGGCCGCACACACGGTGCGCGCGATCCGCGAGAGCGGCGGCATCGCCGAGGCCGACGGCACCGACATCGCCACCTTCAGCGGCGCCGACGCGCTGATCGAGCGTTGCCTGGCCGACTTCGACGCCATCGACATCCTGGTCAACAACGCCGGCATCCTGCGCGACCGCATGAGCTTCAACACCAGCGCAGCCGACTGGGACGCCGTGATCGCGGTGTGCCTGACCGGCACCTTCGCCTGCTCGCGCGCCGCGGTGCGCTGGATGCGTGACGAAAAGCGGCCCGGGCGCGTCATCAACCTGACGTCGCGCTCCGGCCTGCGCGGCAACGTCGGCCAGACCAATTACGCGGCGGCCAAAGCCGGCGTGCTCGGCATCACGCGCACGATGGCGCAGGAGCTGCACAAGTACGGCATCACGGTCAATGCGATCGCGCCGCGCGCCGAGACCGCGATGACCGCCAGCATCCCGGCGGACGTGGCGGCTAGGCGCGACCCTCACCTGGCGATCGGTGGCGTGCGCCGGCGCGGCACGCCGGAAGAGATCGCACCGCTGGCGGTGTTCCTCGCGCTCGACGAATCGGCATGGATCAACGGCCAGGTGATCGGCATCGGCGGCGACAAGCTCTCGCTGTGGTCGCACCCGACCGAGGTGGTCGAAGCGTTTTCGTTCGGCGGTTGGTCGCTGCAGCAGTTGCGCGAGCACTTCAAGCCGACCGTCGGGTATGAATTGCAGAGCGTGGGCAACAAGGACTGAGGTGGTGGGTCTCACTTTGTCTGCGCAGGGTGAGCGCGCAAGGCTGCGGATGGGCCGGCCCGTGCGCGCTCCCGCCGTCGCCTCGACCCTGCGGGCCGAGGTCCCCTGCGCTGCTCGCGCCCCAAGGGCGGCTCCGCCCCTCGGCCTCGCATGGCCGGTATCGACCTGCGGTCGCTGCCTATGCTCGGACCTCGACATGCTCGCCGTCGCGCCGCCGCTTCGGCGGCGTCGCGATGCCCCTTGGGTCGCTGCGCTGCTCGGCGCCGTCCATGCGCGCCCGAGCCTGCCCACCCTCAGCCTTGCCGGCACGACTGTGGCACGCCTGCGCGTCGCTTCGGTGTCTCGAGCAAAGCCGTGGGTGGGTGTGCGGTGGCGCGACTTATGCGGCGCCGAGGAGCGGAGCACTCGTGGCCGCGCGCGCAGCGCGCATCCAGATCTGACTCGTCGCGATTGTTCGAGCGCAGCGAGCGCAGCGAGTTTCGCGACGGGCCACGAGTGCGAGCACCGCAGGGGAGTCGGACCGACGGGCCGACCGCTGCATCACGAGCGCCACCGCATACCCACCCGCGGCTTTGCCCGCTCTCGCTCTCGTGCGCGGCACGGTCAAAACCAGGAGAAGCCTCTGTGAGTTCTCGCCAAGCCAAGGCCTGCATCGTCGGCGCGTTCGAGCATCCGACGCGCAAGGCGCCCGACAAAACCGTTGCGCAGCTGCATGCCGAATGCGCGGCCGGTGCGCTGGCCGACGCCGGGTTGAGCAAGAACGACATCGACGCCTACTTCTGCTCGGGCGACGCGCCGGGCATGGGGCCGACCTCGATGATCGACTACCTGAACCTCAAGGTGCGCCACACCGAGAGCACCGACCTGGGCGGCACGTCGTACATCTCGCTGGTGGCGCATGCGCGCGACGCCATCGCCGCCGGCCGCTGCCATGTGGCGCTGATCACGCTGGCCGGCCGCCCGCGCAGCGAAGGCTCCAGCGGCACCGCGCCGCGCACGCGCGCCGGCACGCCCGAGGCGCCGTGGGAGGCGCCGTACGGCATCACCACCGTCAACGGCTACGGCATGGTGGCGATGCGCCACATGCACGAGTTCGGCACCACCTCGGAGCAACTGGCGTGGATCAAGGTGGCGGCATCGCATCATGCGCAGCACAACCCGCACGCCATGCTGCGCGAGGTGGTCACGGTGCAGGACGTGCTCGACTCGCCGGTGATCTCCGACCCGCTGCACCGCCTGGACTGCTGCGTGGTCAGCGACGGGGGCGGCGCGCTGATCGTGACGCGGCCCGAGATCGCGCGCAGCCTGAAGCGCCCGCTCGTCAAGGTGATCGGCAGCGGCGAGACGGTGCGCGGTGCGCGGGCGGGCGAGATCGACCTCACCACCACCGGCGCCGCGCTGTCGGGCGCGGCGGCGTTCGCCGAGGCCGGCGTCAAGCCAGGCGACATCCAGTACGCGTCGATCTACGACAGCTTCACGATCACCGTGCTGCTGCAGATCGAGGACCTGGGCTTCTGCAAGAAGGGCGAGGGCGGCCGTTTCGTCGCCGACGGCAACCTGATCTCCGGCGTCGGCAGGCTGCCGTTCAACACCGACGGCGGCGGCCTGTGCAACAACCATCCGGCCAACCGCGGCGGCATCACCAAGGTGATCGAAGCGGTGCGCCAGCTGCGCGGCGAGGCGCACCCGGCGGTGCAGGTGAAGCACTGCGCGCTCGCGCTGGCACAAGGCACCGGCGGCAATCTGGGCAGCCGGCACGGCAGCTCGACCGTGATCCTCGAACGGGAGTGATGCACCATGAACCTCAAGACCCGCGTGATGCCGTCGCCCGGCACGACGCCCGAGAACGAGCTCTTCATCGCCGCTGCGCGCGAAGGGCGCTTCGTGCTCCGGTGGTGCGACGATTGCGGCAAGACCCACTGGCACCCGCGCGCGATGTGCCCGCACTGCTGGAGCACCAGGACGCAGTGGAAGCCGGCCAGCGGCCGCGGCACGATCTACTCGTATTCGACGATGCAGCGCGTCGACCCGCCGTACACACTGGCCTACGTCACGCTCGACGAAGGTCCGACGATGATGGCCAACCTGGTGGGTGCGGCGAGCGGCGCGTGGCGCATTGGCATGAAGGTCCAGGTGCAGTTCGAGGCGAGCGACGACGGCACGCCGGTGCCGGTGTTCGCGCCGGCGTCATGACCCACCCCGGAAGCGACCTGCGGTCGCGCGCCAGGCCCTCGCACAGCTCGGGCGGTTCGCGGGGTCCGCTGGTTCTCTCGATCGCGGTGGCGATGGGGCTCTGCTTCGGCATCACGCCTGCGGCCGCCGCCGATGCGCTCAAGCCGGTCACCGTCGCGCAGGGCCTGGTGAATCCCTGGTCGCTGGCCTTCCTGCCCGATGGCCGCATGCTGGTCACCGAGCGGCCCGGCCGCCTGCGCATCGTCGAAAAGGACGGCAGCCTCGGCGCGCCGATCGCCGGGCTGCCTGCCATCGCGGTCGGTGGACAGTGCGGCCTGCTCGACGTGGCGCTCGACCCGCAGTTCGCCGACAACGGCGTCATCTACTGGAGCTTTGCCGAGCCGGCCGCTGCGCCCGACAGCGGCAACAGCACCGCGGTGGCGCGCGGCAGGCTCGCCGGCAACGCGCTGACCGACGTGCGCACGATCTTCGTGCAGCAGCCCAAGGTGTCGAGCAGCGCGCACTGCGGCGGGCGCCTCGCGTTCGCTCGCGACGGGCGCCTGTTCGTCACGCTCGGTGAGCGCTTCTCGCGCAAGGAGGATGCGCAGACGCTGGGCAACCACCTGGGCAAGATCGTGCGCATCGAGCCCGATGGCCGCGTGCCGGCCGACAATCCGTTCGTCGGCCGCGCCGGCGCGCGGCCCGAGATCTGGAGCCTCGGCCACCGCAACGTGCAGGGTGCCGCGATCCATCCGCTCACCGGCGAGTTATGGGAAAGCGAGCACGGCCCGCAGGGCGGCGACGAGATCAACCTCGTCGAAGCGGGGCGCAACTACGGCTGGCCGCTGGTGACCTTCGGTCGCAACTACGTGATCGGCACGCGCATCGGCGAGGAGGGCCCCAAGCCCGGCTTCGAGCAGCCGCTCAAATACTGGGTGCCGACCTCGATCGCGCCCAGCGGCATGGCGTTTCTCACCAGCGACCGCTATCCCGGCTGGAAGGGCAGCCTGTTCATCGGCGCGTTGCGCGGCGAGGCGCTGGTGCGCCTGACCATCGACGGCCGCAAGGTGGTCGGCGAGGAACGGCTGCTCGGCGACTTGAAGGAGCGCATCCGCGACGTGCGCCAGGGGCCCGACGGCTGGCTGTACGTGGTGACCGACAGCGCCAACGGACGCATCTTGCGCATCGAGCGTTGAGTCCGTCGCGCGCGCATACCCAAGCGCACGCCGCGGATCCGGCTTTGCCGGTCCGCTGGCGTTGCCCCCTTGAGGGGGAAGCGGCCGCCAAGCCGCTTCGGGGGTGGTTGTTCAAAACGACACCGCGGTGGTGTTGGCGCCGCACAGCAACACGCCCACGCATTCGCCCGCGCGCGGCTGCACCGCGCCGCTGAGCAACGCGGCCATCGCCGCCGCACCACCCGGCTCGACGACCACGCGCAGCACGCGCCACAACGCGCGTTGCGCATCGCGGATCGCCTCATCGCTGACCAGCACCGTGCGCTCGACATGGTGCCTGGCGATGGCAAAGGCGATCGAGCCGATGCGGCGCGGCGCCAGCGAATCGGCGGCGATGCCGCCGGCGGGCGCGTCGACTGGCGCTCCCGCCTGCAGCGCGTGCGTCAAGGTCGGCGCGAGCTCGGGCTCGACGCCGATCACGCGCGTGCGGCCTTGCGCCCAGGCCGCGATGCCGCCGATCAGTCCGCCGCCGCCCACCGACACCAGCAGCAGCCCGATCCCCGGCGCGTCGCGCTCGAGCTCGAGTCCGACCGTGGCCTGGCCCTGCAGCGTCTCGATCTGGTCGTAGGCGTGGATCGGCATCGCGCCGCTGGCGTGCATGAAGGCCTCACTGGCCGCCAGCGCATCGGCATAGCGCTCGCCGACGATTTTCAGCGTGGCACCGTAGGCGCGGATCTGCTCGATCTTGGCGAGGCTCGCGACCTTGGGCACGAAGATCGTCGCCGGCACCTTCATGCGCCCGGCCGCATAGGCCACTGCGGCGCCGTGGTTGCCGCCTGAGGCCGCCACCACGCCGACCGGCGGCACGGCCCGCGTGAGCAGGTGGTTGAACGCGCCGCGCGGCTTGAACGAGCCCGCATGCTGCAGGGTTTCGAGCTTGAAGACGAGCGGCACGCCGGGCAGGCCGAAGTCGGCGCCGTCGACGTTGACCACCGGCGTGCGCCGCACATACGGTGCGATGCGTTGCGCGGTGGCCTCTATCGCTGCGCGCGACAGCGCCTCGGGAATCGTGTTCATGGCGGAACTGCTGATGACGCAGACACCACCATAGCGCCAGATTCAGCGCGCCGCTCGCGCGCCGCGTGACACCGCTGCGAGCAAGCCACACCCGGCCAGCGCCCACGCGATCACCGCCCCCGAGGGCAGGTCGAATAGCGCCGACAACACCAGACCGAGCGCAAACCCCGCGGCGCCCAGTGCGTAGCCGGCCACCGCGCGTCGCCCGCCGCTGAACGAGCGCGTCGCCAGCGCCGGAATGATCAGGCTCGAGAACACCAGGTAGACGCCGACCAGCTGCACCGACGCGGTGACCGCCACCGCAAACAGCCCGTAGAACCCGAAACTGCCGAAGCGCCGCGTCACGCCGGCGCGCAGCGCCACCGCCACGAATGCCGACACCAGCGCCAGCCAGCCGAGCTGCGCGCCGCTGACCCAGAGAATCTGGCCGACCAGCAGGTCCTTCAGGTGCTCGCCGCCATGCGGGTTGCCGGCCAGCACCAGGATGCCCGCGCACGCCGCGAGCACGAACGACACGCCGATCAGCGCCTCCTGTTGCTGCGCGGCGCGGCGCTCGGTCCAGGCGAGCAGCGCGGCGCCGAGCAGCGCCGCGCTCACCGCGGCAGCCTGCATCGCGACCCCGCGATCGGGAAAGCCCATCGCATCGGCGGCGATCACGCCCAACCCTGCCATCTGTGCAACGGCCAGGTCGATGAACACGATGCCGCGTTCGAGCACCTGCGCGCCCAGCGGCACATGTGTGGCCAGCACCAGCAGCCCGGCGACCATCGGCAGGCCGAGGATGCTCCAGTCGAGCGCGTGCCAGTTCATTTGGCGCTGCCGGCGGCCATCACCAGACGATCGATGGTGTCGTCGAACAGCCCGAACAGATCGGCCTTCGCGGCATCGCTGCCGCCCACCGTGAACGGCAAGCGCGCGGCGGCGATGCCGGCGTTCTTCTGCAGCCACTCCGAGGGGCGCCCATCCTGGTACGCGGCGTACAAGACCAGGCGCGCCGGCTGCGCCTTCAGCGATTCCAGCACCTGCTGCAGGTGCGACACCGAAGGCTCGACGCCCGGCTTGGGCTCGAGTACCGCCACCTCCTTCAAGCCGAGCCAGTCGTAGAGATAACTGAACGCCTTGTGCTGCGACACCACCGCCATGCCTTTCAGCGGCGCCGCCTTCGCGCTCCAGCGCACGATCGCCTGCTGCCAGCGCTGCTGAAAATCGCTGGCGCGCGCGGCGTAGGTAGCCGCGTTGCCGGCATCGATCTGCTGCAAGCGTGCGGCCAGTGCCGTGGCCACCCGCGCGATGTTGCGCGGGTCGGTCTGGATGTGCGGGTTGCCGGCGGCGTGCACGTCGCCCTGCGAGCGATCGACCTGCGTGGGCACGTCGAGCTTGCGCACGAAATCGGCGGCCGCGAAGTTGGCGGGCTGCCCGGCCTGGATGCGGGCGTTGCCCGACTGCTGCAACAGCACCGGCAACCAGCCGATCTCGAGCTCGGCGCCGGTGCACACCAGCAGGTCGGCGTTGCGCGCCTTGGCGATCAGGCTCGGCCTGGCCTGGACCTGATGCGGATCCTGCAGTGCGGTGGTGGCCACCGACACGTCGACCAGCGGCCCGCCGAGCTCCAGCGCGAGCGCGCCCCATTCGGGCTCGCAGGCGAGCACGCGCAGCGCGGCGTGCGCGGGGGTTGCGAACCACAACGCGATGGTCATTGACGCGGTGGCGAGTGTCTTCAGAGGGTTCATGAACGATCCTTCGTCGGCATACTTCAAGCTTCAAGCGGACACCGCAGATCCGGCTTCGCCGGTCCGCCGGTGGCGCCCCCTTGAGGGGGAGGCGGCCGCAAGGCCGCTTCGGGGGTGGTCAGAATCCATGTGCACCGTGGGCGCCCAGGCTCATCTGGTACTGCAGCGTCCATTGGTTGTCGGTGGATCCGAAGCGCGCCTGGTCGCGCGCGTACTGCAGGCGCAGGCGCGAGAACTCGCTGGCGCTGAAGTCCACCATCAGGGTTTGTTTGCGCGGGTGATAGCCGTTGGCGTCGAACAGCGTGGCGCCGGGCGCATACGTCACCGTGCCGGCGTCGAGCCGCTCGCTGCGCAGGCCCACGCGCCAGCGCGGCATGAACTGGTAGATCGCCTGCAGGTACCAGCCGCTGGGCGTTTGCCGGTAGTCGCCCGACAGGTTGGCGCCCGAGGGGTCGTAGGCCAGCGTGCCGTCGCGTGCGCTGCGCAGCCACTCGCCTTGCAGCTTGAAGTTGGTGCGCGTGGCGTTGCCGTTCGGTGCCCATTTCCACACCGCATCGAGCACGGTAACGCCGGTGCGGCCGTTGAACACGCTGTCCACGGGCAGGTCGTTGGCGTCCAGCAGCCGCAGCGCCTGGTCGCTGGCCTTGGCGCGCAGATACGAGATGCCGGCGCGCCAGCTGTGGCTGTCGCCGATGTCGCCGCCGGTGTGCAGCGCGATCGACGCACGGCCGGCGCCGTTGCGCGAGCTGTCGCTGCCGGGGAAGCCGCGTCCGCGGCCGAGCTCGACACCGAATTCGACGAACTGGTCGGTCGGCGCCAGCCACAGCAGTTGCACGCCGTCGTCGCCGAGCTGGCCGCCGAGCAGCGCCTGGTAGGCCAGCGGGGCGTCGACGAAATCCCAGGTGTGCGCGTGCTGCGAGTTGAGATACCCGATGCCCGACAGGTAGCGCCCGGCCTTCAGCGTGAAGCCGTTGCCCAGCGCCGTGGTCTGCACGAAGGCTTCTTCCACCGACACCGAGTCGTCGCTGCCCAACGCGATGTTGGCGGCGCCGCGCCACCAGGGGTCGATGTTGGCCGACAGCGCGAGCTCGGTCTCGCCCAGGTTGAAGCCGCGCGTGCCGGGGCCGATCTCGGCGCCGGGCGGCACGCCGAACCCGGTGATCGCATAGCGCGCGGGGTCGCGCGATGTCTGGGTGGCGGTGCCCGACAGGATCAGCGACACCGCGGGGTTGAACGCGTTGCCGCTGCCGGCCGTGGCGCCGCTGCTCGGTGCCGGGGGCGTCGCGGGCGCGGCTGCGGCGCTGGCCTGTGCAGTGGCCGCCGTCGCCGATGACGCCGCCGACTCGGCGGCGCGCAGCCGCGCATCCAATGCCTGCAGCCTCGCCTCGTACGACTCGCGCAGCGCGCTGATCTCGGCGCGCAGCGCAGCGATCTCATCGGCCGTGGCGGCCGCACGCGCAGCGCCGGGCGCCAAGAAGAATCCAATGGCGAGCGTGAAGCTCGCGAGCAACACGGGGCTCATGGCCGGTGCTCCTTGCCTGAACGTGAACGACACGCCACGCGCCGCGAGGGCGTGTGGCCGCGTGGTGGTCAGCGCAAGGTCAGCGGCGGTGCACGGCTGCGGTAGGCGAGGCTGTCGGTGTGACGGCGCGCCACGCGCGCAGGTGCCTGCGGCGCGGCGTGCACCAGCGGTGGGTCCAGCGCGGCGGGTGGCGTGCTCGGCAACGCGCCGGCCTGCAGAGGCACGGCGGCGAGACAGATCGCGCACGGGGCATCGAGCTGACCGGGCGCACCCGCGTCGGCGCGCTGCACCGGCGTGCCGTGATGGCTGAGCGCGTGCGCCCAGGCCACCGCCTGCGCGAACGGCAGCAGCAGTGCCAATGCCAGCAGCCACGCCAGCCGGCGGCTCGACCCCGTTGGGGGCCGGCTCCAGCGCCGTCGTGCGCGTGTCGACATGCGGCCATGATAAGCGCCTTCGGAGCGACAGGGGCGGCGTGGGCTTGCGGCGGCGGCCGCTCACCGCGCTTTCGTCACCGCCTTCAGGTTGTCTTCCGAGTTGCGGTCGATGCGCTTGTTGTAGGGGTCGATGCCGGCCCACGCGGCTGGCTTGTCCAGCGTCAGCGTCACCGTCTGCGCGCCGCTGACGATGCGACGTCGCGTCAGCGCGAGCACCGAGTCGGCTGCAAAGCCGGCCTTGCCGGGCTCGACCGTGAAGGCACCGACGTCGATCTCTTCGTCGAGCGGCGCTTCGGTCTCCTGGCCCTTGCCGTCGGCGTATCGCTTGTGCGCCTCGATCTGCAGCGTGAGCTCGTGGCGGCCGTCGGGCAGCGGCCGAGTGGTGGCCGAGGTGGTCTTCATGTCGAGCAGCGTGATCCTCTCGAACAGGTCGGTGATCAGCGCGTCGTGCTGCGGCCCGGCCTCGGCGCGCAGGATGGCGAGGAAGTCGCGGCTGTTCGGATACGGCGGCACCTTGAAGGCGTATTGCTGCAGCAGCTTGGCCAGCGCGCGGTCGACCACCGCCTCGCCCACCACCTCCTTGAGCCAGTACATCGCGAGCGACCCTTTCTGGTAGTGGATGTAGGGCTGGTCTTCGACGCGCGCGAGCGGCAGCTCCTCGACCACCTCGCCGCCGCGCGCGCGCAGGTAGCGGTCGAGCTCGTACTTCAGGAAGCGGCGGATCTGGTCGCGGCCGTACAGCTTTTCCATCACCAGCAGCGCCGAGTACTGCGCCAGGGTTTCGATCAGCATCGTCGCGCCCTGCTGATCGCTGGGCACCAGCTGGTGGCCCCACCACTGGTGGCCGATCTCGTGCGCGGTGACGTAGGTCACCATGTCGATCTTGCTGGCGTCGCTGGGGTGCGCGATGAAGCCGATCGCCTCCGAATACGGGATCGTGTTGGCAAAGCTCTGCGCGAACGTGGCGTAGCCGGGGAACTCGAGGATGCGCGCCTGCTTGAACTGGAACGGGCTGAAGCGCTCGCTGAACATCTGCAGCGACAGCTTCATCGCCTCGAGCATGCGCGCCACGTTGTACGGGTGCGCCGGGTGGTAGTACACCGCCAGCGCCACGTCGCCCTGCGGGCCGTGCCAGGTGTCGCGCTCGATCGCGTAGCGTGCCGACTGGATCGAGTAGAAGTGGTTGATCGGCGCGTCGGGCACGAAGTGCACCGTGCGCCGCCCGTCAGCGGTGGTGTCGCTCACCGTCTGCCCCGGGGCGATCGGCGTCTGGTCGGCGTCGGTGGTCAGGGTGATGTCGGCACGCACGAAGTCGCTGTCGTGGCGAAACGGGCCGAACGCGCGTGCCGAGTCGTCCTCGAGCTTCGGCGGCCGCAGATCGGGCGGCAGGCCGTGCTTGCGGCGCTTGGCACGGTCTTTCAGGTACGGGTCGCGCTGCGGGCCGAAGTTGGGCGTGATCTCGGTGTTGTCGATGAAGCTGCCGTTCTCGACCACGCGCGTCAGCGGCGCGCCGTTGGTGAAGCCGTGCTCCTCGAGCGTGGTGCGAAACGCCACCTCGCGCGACTCGCCGGGCAGCAACGGCGTGGCCAGCGTGTAGATGCGGTAGTGGTACTGCGGCCATTCCTGCTTCAGCGTGGCGCCGGCGAGTTCGAACCCATCGAGCCGCGCGCGCTCGCCCCACTGCACGTGAAGCTCGCTGATCGGCACGCCGCGCGGGTTGTCGATCGTGTAGCGGCCGCGGGTCAGCGCGCGCGTCTGCCGCGGGTACAGCTGCACGTCGACCGTGACCGCGGTGATGCGCGGGTGCGGCAGCTTCTCGAACGGCAGCAACGCCTTCTCCATCTCGGCGGCCAGACGCTCGCGCTGCGGCGCTGTGACGTAGCGGTTGATGACGTTGGTGTTGACGTAGACCCACGCGCCCAGTCCGAGCCACGCCAGCGTGGCCGACACCAGCAGCGCGAGCGCCGGTCCGCGCAGGCGCCGCTTGAGCTGCGGCCAGCGCGGGCGCAGCGCCACCGTCGCGCCACGCCGCCACAACGCGTAGGCCAGCAGCGCCAGGATGGTGGCGAACGCGAGCCAGTAGGCGAGCAGCCACCACTGGCCGATCCAGAAATGGCCGAGCCGGTTCATGTCCGACAGCGGCACCGGTGGCGTGCCGGCGTAGTTGTAGAGGTTGTGCTCGAAGCCCGCGCTGGCCAGCGCGATCGAGGCCACCAGCTGCAGCAGCATCACCGCCCAGCCGAGGAACTTCTGCGGCACCAGCACCTGCACGAACACGCTGAGCACGGCGAGCAGCAGCGCGGCCACCGTGGTGGGCAGCACGAACCACAGCGCATACGCGGCGGCGTCGATCGCCGTGAAGCCCTTGAGCAGCTGCACCGCCGCGCCGGTGAGCGCGGCCACCACGTTGGTGGCCAACAGCACCCCCGTGATGGCCAGGATCTTGGGCGCCAGATGCGCCCAGTCGGGCGCCGCGGTGGCGTCGACGATCTCGTGCACGCGCCGTTCGCGGTCGCGCCAGACCAGGTCGCCGCCGTAGTAGATGGCGATCAGGATCGGCATGACCGTGAACGCGCCGTTCAGCGCGTCGACCATCAGCCGCGTCACCGGGTACGACGGGCTGCCATAGAGCTCGCCGGCCAACCAGCACGCGGCGCCGGCGTTGATCAGGCCGACCAACATCAGCACGAAGAACGCCGGGCTCCTGAACACGAAGGCCATGTCGAACTTGGCCAGCGCCCACACCTGCGCGCGCCGCGTCGCGGCATCGGCACGCGGCGCGGGCAGCGCGGCGGTGGCGTCCCTGCGCGCCGGCGGCGATTCGTCGTCGGCCGGTGTGCGCGCAGCGGCGCTGCCCGCGCTTTGCGCGAAGCGGAACCGCCAGGCGGTCAACGCGAACACGGCGAGGCCGACGCCGCTCCACAGCAGCCGGTTGGCCAGCAGCGCGCCGCTCAACTCGGGCAGCTGGCTGTTGCGCTCGGCCGCGGTCCAGTAGCGGGTGGCCACCGAGATCGCCGCCTGGCCGTACGGGTCGAGCAGCGACGTGACGGCATCGAAGCGGGTGTCGCGCAACAGGCTTCGCATCACGATGTAGAGCACCACCATCGCGGCCGCGCCGACGTAGGTCCAGGTCAGCGAGCGTGTCGCGGTGGCCAGCGCGAAGAACACCGCGGAGGTGATCAGCAGCGTCGGCAACCCGAACGCGAACAGCACCAGCAGGTAGTCCGACAGGCGCAACGGGCCGATCTTCTCCGGGTCCTGCCACGGCATCAGCACGCCGACGCCGATGGCCAGCGGGATCACCGCCATCACCAACAACGCGGCGGCCACCGCACCGGCGAAGCGGCCGACCAGGTAGTCCCATTTGCCGACGCGCGTCGAGCGCAGGATCGGCGCGAAGCCGGTCTCGTCGTCGCGAATCACCACGCCGGCCACCATCGCGACGACGACGAAGCCGGTGAACAGGCTCATGATCGACAGCGTCTGCAGGATCGCGAACGGCGCATTGATGTGCACGTTGCCGCGGCTGCCGATCTGGATCTGATCGGAGGCGACCGAACCGAAGGTCAGCAGGAAGAAGATCAGGCAGCCGACCCAGAACACCGGGCTCTTGATCTGGTAGCGCCACTCGAAGGCGGCGATGTGTCGCAGCATGGTCAGGTGAGCCCCTCGTCGTGTCTCATGCGGCGGCTGCCACCTCGCGCTCGCGGTGCAGCGTCGCGAAGTACACGTCCTCCAAGCCGGCGGGCTCGGGATGGAAGCGCGGGTCGGGCCGCGCGTCCGACAGCACGTGGATCTGGGTGCGGCCGGCGCTCAAGCGCGTCGAGATGATCTGGAACTGCTTGTGCAGCGTGGGCAGCTCGGCCTTGTCGACGCCGAGGCTGAAGATGCGGCCTTCGAGCGCGCCGATCAGTGCCGCCGGCGTGTCGTTGGCGACGATGCGGCCGGCCGCCAGGATCGCCATGCGCGAACACAGGTCGGTGACGTCGTCGACGATGTGCGTCGACAGGATCACGACGCGGCTCTCGCCGATTTCAGCCAGCAGGTTGTTGAAGCGGTTGCGCTCCTCGGGGTCGAGGCCCGCGGTGGGCTCGTCGACGATGATCAGTTGCGGGTTGCCGATCAGCGCCTGCGCGATGCCGAAGCGCTGGCGCATGCCGCCGGAGAATCCGGCGATCGCCTTCTTGCGAACGTCCCACAGGTTGACCTGCTGCAGCAGCGCGTCGACCGTGTCGCGCCGCTCGCCGCGTGCGGCCACGCCCTTCAGCACGGCCAGGTGGTCGAGCATCGCCAGCGCCGAGACACGCGGGTAGACGCCGAAGTCCTGCGGCAGGTAGCCCAGCGTGGCGCGCAGCGCGGCGGGCTGCGCCAGGATGTCGATGTCGCCGAAGCGCATCGCGCCCGAGCTCGGGATCTGCAGCGTCGCCAGGCAGCGCATCAGCGACGATTTGCCGGCGCCGTTGGGCCCCAGCAGGCCGAACATGCCGCGCGGGATCTCGAGCGTCACGTCGTCGAGCGCGCGCGTGCCGTTGGGGTAGACATGGGTGAGCTGCTGGATCGACAGCATGGGGCAGACTCCGTGGTGGGGCCGGGCCGCACTGTCGGTCAAAGCGCCGCGCCGGGCAAGCCGCCGGCGATGAAGTGTCGCGGGCGCCGCACCAGCTGCGGCCGAGGCCGGCTCAAATGCATGGGGGCAGATGGCCGGCGCGGACGCAGCACGCAGCCGCATCGAATGCGTGCTAACGCCTCGCGATGACAGGCGCGTGAACACTGCGCGATGATGGCTTCACCGGGTTGCCTGTCCGCCTTGGCGTCGCTAGGCTGTGGCCGTCACCCACCATCACGCCGTCGCGCCATCACCATGAACCTCGTCTCGCACCACCCCAAGCTCGGCTGGCTCGGCGTCACGCTGGGCTCCGCGTTGCTCGCCGCCTGTGCGGGACTGCAGTCAGGCAGCGGCGGCAGCGCAGCGGCCGTCGATGCGGTCGACACGCTGGTGGTGATCTACGCCGAGAACCGCGCGTTCGACACGATGTACGGTCTGTTCCCGGGTGCCAACGGCATTCCCGGGCTGAACCCCAGTGCGGCAGGTGCCGTGGTGCCGCAGAAGGACTTCGACGGCCGCGTGCTGCCGGTGTTGCCGCCGGCCTGGGGCGGGCTCACCGCCAACGGCCAGCCGGTGACGCTGACGCAGGCGCAGAGCTCGGGTATGCCGAACAAGCCGTTTCGCATCGACGACCCGGCGGGCCTCAACGGCAGCGGCGTGGTGGTGCCGATGTCGATCAACACGCGCGACCTGGTGCACCGCTACTACAACAACATCATGCAGATCGGCGACGGCAGCAACGACCGCTTCGCCGCCTACTCCGACGCCGGCGGCCTCGCGATGGGCTACTACGACGGCAGCAGCATGCGGATGTGGAAGATCGCCCAGCAGTACACGCTGGCCGACAACTTCTTCATGGGCGCCTTCGGGGGCTCGTATCTGAACCACCAGTACCTGATCTGCGCCTGTGTGCCGAGCGTGCCGCATGTCGACAGCACGCCCGCCAAGGAACTGATCAGCGCGATCGACGTCGATGCGCAGGGGCGCTTCGTGCGCCTGACGCCGGCGGCCAACATGCCGGCCTCGGTGCTGGCGGGCGCGCCGCGCTACCAGAACGACGGTGCGCTGACACCCAAGGAGCCCGACGGCTCCGCCTACACGGTGAACACCATGCAGCCGCCCTACCAGCCCAGCGGCAACGCTGCCGCGGCCGACGGCGACACGCGCTACGCCGACACCAGCAAGGCCACCACGGTGCCGCCGCAAACGATGGCCACCATCGGCGACCGGCTCGATGCCAAGGGCGTGTCGTGGGCCTGGTACGCCGGCGCGTGGGCCGCGGCCAGTGGCGGCACCGCGGCCGCGCGCAGCATCATCTACCGTGGCAAGGAGAACTTCCAGCCGCACCACCAGCCGTTCAACTACTACGCGCGCTTCGATCCGCAGCGCAACCAGGACCAGCGCGGCGCACACCTGCTCGACTTCAATGCCCGCTTCTTCGCCGACGCCGACGCCGGCCGCTTGCCGCAGGTGAGCTTCTACAAGCCGCAGGGCAACCTCAACCAGCATCCCGGCTACGCCAACCTGACCGACGGCGACAACCACATCGCCGACGTGATCGAGCGGCTGCAAAAGAGCCCGCAGTGGCCCAAGATGCTGATCGTGGTCACCTACGACGAGAACGGCGGCTTCTACGACCATGCACGCGTACCCAAGGGCGACCGCTGGGGCCCGGGCACGCGCATCCCGACGATCATCGTCTCGCCGCTGGCCAAGAAGGGCTTCGTCGACAAGACGCCGTACGACACCGCGTCGATCCTGCGTTTCATCACGCGGCGCTGGCAGCTGCAGCCGTTGCCCGGCGTGACGATGCGCGACGAGGCGCTGAAGGCCAACGGCTTCGCGCCGATGGGCGACCTGAGCGCCGCGCTGAATTAGCGAATCGCGGGTCGGCTCGGCGCCGCCGTGGTGGCAGGCTTCGACCCAGCAGCGACTCGGCGCCGCCGCATCGCTCAGGTGACAGCACCCGGGGGCTAACCCGCTGCGCGCACGGCACGCGCGGGTGGCACCATCGGCTGCCGCGCAGCGCCGCCGGCGCCGCGGCGCTCGGACAAGGCGTTATCCAGCCAACGAGGGGGCACCGTGAACGACCTGGTTTATCCACGCGAGCGGGTGTTGGGTGTGTTCACGCTGCTGATCGGCTTGCTGGTCTGGCTGCTGCTGCTGGTGGGCACCTTCGGCGGCGCGCTGATCGGCTTGCTGCTCGGCTACATCGTCTACCTGTTCGTGCAGTCGACGCTGATCTCGCACATCAAGGGCAACGGCGTCGAGTTGTCGGCGGCGCAGTTTCCCGACCTGCACGCGCATTTCGTCGCCTGCTGCGAACGATTGAAGATGCCCGAACAACCCCGCGCCTACGTGATGAACGGCAACGGCGGGCTCAACGCCTTTGCGACCAAGTTCCTGCGCACGCAGTACGTGGTGCTGTTGTCCGACGTCGCCGACGCGATGCGGCAGCATCCCGACGGCGTGCGCTTCTACATCGGCCACGAACTGGGCCACCTGCGCATGAAGCACCTGAGCTGGCACTTCCTGCGCTGGCCGGTGCTGTGGTTGCCGCTGGTGGGGGCGGCGTATTCGCGCGCCCGCGAGAGCACCTGCGATCGCCATGGCCTTGCTTGCAGTTCGTCGCCCGACAATGCGGCGCGTGCGCTTGCTGCGCTGGCTGCCGGTGGCGAGCGCTGGCAGCAGTTCGACGTCAAGGCCTATCTCGAACAGACCAAGCAGGCGTCTGGGTTCTGGATGTCGTTCCACGAGCTGACATCGGCCTACCCGTGGTTGACCAAGCGGGTGTGGCGGGTGATCGATCGCAACGCAGCGCCGCCGTCGCGCAACGGCTTCGCGTATCTGCTGGCGGTGTTCATTCCGTACGCGGGGCGGCTGGGCGGCGGTTTCGGATTCCTGATGCTGGTCTACATCGTCGGCGTGCTGGCGGCGATTGCATTGCCGGCCTACCACGACTACACCGCGCGCGCCCAGCTCACGCAGGTGGTGATGCGGACACAGGACGCGCGCGACGCGCTCGGTGCCTACTACCTGCGCAACGGTCGTGTGCCCGAGTCGCTGCAGGAAGCCGGCGTGCCCGAGGACCTGCCCGGCGGCGGCAGTTTGTCGCTCGATGGCCATCGCATGGTGCTGACGGTGCACACGGCGCGCGGCGACCTGGTGTTCACGCCGTCGCCCAGCGGCCCCAGCCGCATCGCGTGGTCGTGCAGCGGCGGCGAGGGCATGCGGCCCGGCCAGCTGCCGGCGTCTTGCCAAGGCCGGCCGCTGCCGGCGCGATGACCGGTGCGCGGCGTGCGCCGCGCGCTCACGCGGCGCCGACGAACCTGACGCGCGTGATCTCCGAAGGCGCGCCCAGCCGCAGCGGCGGCCCCCAGTAACCGGTACCGCGGCTGGTGTAGATCCACAACTGCTGCAAGCGGTGCAGCCCTGCGGTGTAGGGCTGCTGCAGCTGCACAAACAAATTCCACGGCCAGTACTGGCCGCCATGCGTGTGGCCCGACAGCTGCACGTCGAAGCCCGCTTGCGCAGCCGCCTCGGCGCTGCGCGGCTGGTGCGCCAGCAGCACGCGCAGGCCGGCGTCGGCCGGCGCGCCGCTGATCGCGCGCTGCGGGTCGCTGCGGTGCCGCGGGTCGAAGTGGTGCGCGCTCGAGTCGGCCACGCCGGCCATCACGAGGTGCGCGCCCTGGTGGCGCAGCACCACATGCTCGTTGAGCAGCACCCGCACGCCCAGCCGCTCGAGCTCAGCGATCCACTCGTGGGCGCCGCTGTAGTACTCGTGGTTGCCGGTGACGAAGAAGGTGCCGTGGCGCGAGCGCAGCGCGGCCAGCGGCGCCACGTGCACGGCGAGGTCCTGCACGCGGCCGTCGACCAGATCGCCGGTGACGGCCACCGCGTCGGCGCCCAACAGGTTCACCGCATCGACGATCCGCTGCACGTACGGCCCCTTGATCGTCGGCCCGACGTGGATGTCGCTGATCTGCGCGATCGTGAAGCCGTGCAGTGCCGCCGGCAAGCCGCTCACCGGCACCTCGACCTCGCGCACGCGCGCCGTGGTGCGCGCGTTGACGAAGCCGATCATCCCGATCGCCAGCGCGAGCAGCGGCACGGCGATCGCGGTCGAGCCGGTGAGCGAGGCGATGCCCAACGGCCACGCGAGCAACAGCACCACGTCGCGCAGCAGCGTCAGTACCAGCAGCGTGGAGAACCAGCCGAGCGCCAGCATGCCGGCCCACGACCAGCGGTCGGCCGTGGCGCGGTGGCGCGAACGGCGGCCGACGAACGCCAGGGGGATCAAGATCGCCGAGGCCACCAGCAGCACGATGAAGCCGCTCGCCGGCACCGCGCCGGGCAGGTCGGGCGCGATTCGCCAGCCGATGTACAGGTGCAGCAGCGCACTGAGCCAGAGGGCGAACATCGCCGCCAGATGGTGCCACGGCGCGCCGCTTCAAGCACCGCTCGTCGCCGGTTGACCCTGGTGATGTAAACAGATCTGTTTACTCGGCCGCCGCGTTCGGTTAGCGTCCGGCCTCCGACCTCAGCACCGACGGAGCCCGCGTGTCGAAACTCCAGGCCCTCAAGCCCGCCCTGCCGATCCTGATCGGCGCCTCGTTGATGTTGAGCCTGGCGATGGGGCTGCGCCAGAGCCTGGGCCTGTTCATGCCCGATCTCACCAAGGACATCGGCATCTCGGTGTCGGACTTCACCTTGGCGATCGCGATGCAGAACCTGGTGTGGGGCGTGCTGCAGCCGGTGGCCGGCGCGCTCGCGGTGCGCTGGGGCTTCCGGTCGCTGATGCTCGGCGGCTCGCTGCTGTACCTGCTCGGCTTGATCGTGCTGGCCAGCGCGCACGGCACCCTCGGCGTGATCCTCGGCGCCGGGCTGGCGATCGGCGCCTCGATGGCCTGCACCGGGCCCGCGCTGGCGATGGCAGCCGCCGCGCGGCCGGTGAGCGTGGCGGTGCGCAGTGCGGTGCTCGGCATGGTGTCGGCTGCCGGCTCGCTGGGGGCGCTGTTGTCGGCGCCGATCGGCCAGGCGCTGAACCAGGCGCATGGCTGGCGTGCCGGGCTGGTCGGCTTCGTGGTGATCGCGCTGGCGATGCTGCCCGCGGCATGGTACGCAGGCAAGGTCGACCAGGTGCCGCTGCCGCCGTCGCCCGGCGCGATGGATCAGAGCGCAGGCGCGGCGCTCGGCGTGGCGATGCGCCACGTGCCGTTCGTCATCCTCACGCTGGCCTACTTCGTGTGCGGCATGCAGCTGATCTTCCTGACCACGCACCTGCCGTCGTACCTGGCGATCTGCGGTCTCGATCCGATGCTGAGCGCCCAGGCGCTGGGGGTGATCGGCGGCTTCAACGTGCTGGGCAGCCTGTTCTTCGGCTGGGCCGGCGGGCGCTGGAACAAGCTGGTGCTCTTGGGCGGCATCTACTTCCTGCGCTCGCTGGTGTTGTGGTGGTACTTCGCCACCGCACCGACGCCGGCGAGCACGCTGGTGTTCGCCGCGCTGATGGGGTTCCTGTGGCTCGGCGTGGGCCCGCTGGTGGCGGGCTGGATCGTCGACGTGTTCGGCCTGCGCTGGCAGGCGATGCTGGGCGGCGTGGCGTTCGTCAGCCACCAGGTCGGCAGCTTCGTCGGCGCCTTCGGCGGCGGCGTGCTGTACGACATGCTCGGCTCGTACACCATGGCGATCCGCGTCGGCGTGTCGCTGGGCCTGGCGGCAGGCATCGTGCAGATCGCCTTCGCGCTGCACAGCTCGAGCAAGGTGCGACTGGTGCCTGCGTGAGTCCGTCGGCCGCAACCCCCGCGAGCCCGCTGCACGAGCGCATCCTCGACAGCGCCGAGCGGCTGTTCTACGCGCAGGGCATCCAGCGCGTCGGTGTCAATGCAGTGGTGGCGGCAGCGGGCATCAGCAAGCGCACGCTGTACAAGCACTTCGCATCGCGCGAGCAGCTGGTGGCGGCCACCCTCGAGCGGCGTGCCGCCAGGCAGCCGCGCGAGGCGAGCGCAGGCCCGCCGCTGCAGGAGATCCTCGGCGTGTTCGAGCGCCTGGAGCGCTGGTTCGGCAGCGCGCGCTTTCGCGGTTGCCCGTTCTCGAACGCGATCGCCGAGCTCGGCGGCGACCCCGATCACGCCGCACTCGCGGTGGCGCGCGGCGTCAAGGAGCGCCACACCGCGTGGTTCGAATCGCAACTGCGGCGGCTCGACGTGCCCGAGCCGGCCTGGACGGCGCTGCAGCTGTCGATCCTCGTCGAAGGCGCGCTGGCCAGCGCGATGCAGCGCAGCGGCGACGCCGCTGCCGCGCAGGTGGCGCGTGCCGCGCGAGCCGCTGCGCAGGCGCTGCTGCATGCCACCGGCGTGGCCGGTTGCGCGCCCGGCAGCCGGCAGCGCTGACGCGCGATACTGCGGCGCATGGACCAGCGCCACGCGAACGACTACCAAAGCGCCGCGGTGCGCCACCTGCGCGCCGACCTCAGCCTGGCACTGCGCGCCGCCGCGCATCACGGCCTGGGCGAGGGCGTGTGCAACCACTTCAGCGTGCAGTTGCCCGACTCGTCGGGGCGCTTCCTGCTCAACCCGCGCGGCCTGATGTGGAGCGAGGTGCACGCAGACGACATCGTGCTGGTCGATCAGCACGGCAAGCGACTGGCCGGGCAGCGCGAGGTCGAGCCGACGGCGATGTTCATCCACGCCGCGGTGCACCGCATCGCCGGCAAGGCCTGCGTGCTGCACACCCACATGCCGTTCGCCACAGCGCTGACGCTGACCGCCGATCGTGCGCTCGACACCGCGCTGTCGCAAAACGCGATGCGCTTTCACGGCCGCATCGCGATCGACGCGGCCTACAACGGCCTGGCGCTCGATGCCACCGAAGGCGAACGCATCGCGCAGGCGATGCAGGGCGCCGACGTGGTGTTCCTCGGCAACCACGGCGTGGTGGTGTGCGGCGCGCGCGTCGACCACGCCTACGACGACCTGTACTACCTCGAGCGCGCCTGCATGGCGCAGGTGCTGGCCCAGAGCACCGGCCGGCCGCTGCAGCCGGTGGCCGCGCACATTGCCGCGCAGGTGGCGCGGCAGACACAGGCCGAGCGGCTGCAGTCGGAGCTGTTCTTCGAGGCGCTGCGGCGCACGCTGTGAGCGGGCCGCCGCGCACGCGGGCTCGAGCCGCGCCCAGCCATCGGCATGCCTGAGAATCACGCCCGACGATGGAGCCGCAACCGATCCCGCTCAGCCGCGACACGCTGCCCAACGGCGTGCGCAGCCGCTTCGTCGAAGGCGTCAACGGTCTGACGATGCACGTGCTCGAGGCCGGGTTCGACAGCCCCGGCCGGCCCAGCGTCTTGCTGCTGCACGGCTTTCCGGAGCTCGCCTACAGCTGGCGGCGCGTGCTGCCCGCGCTGGCCGCCGCCGGCTATCACGCGATCGCGCCCGATCAGCGCGGCTACGGCCGCACCACCGGCTGGGATGCCCGCTACGACGGCGACCTGCGATCGTTTCGACTGTTGAACCTGGTGCGCGACGCGATCGGCCTGCTGGCCGCGCTGGGCATCCGCCACGTGAACGCCGTGGTCGGGCACGACTTCGGCTCGCCGGTGGCGGCCTGGTGCGCGCTGCTGCGGCCCGACGTGTTTCGCTCGGTGGTGCTGATGAGCGCGCCGTTCGCCGGCCCGCCGCCGCTGGCGCCGCCGGAGCGCGCCGCCGCGAGGTTGGGCGAGATCAACGAGCAGCTCGCTGCCTTGCGCTGGCCGCGCCAGCACTACCAGTGGTACTACACCACGCGCCGGGCCAACGACGACATGTGGCGCTGCGAGCAGGGCGTGCATGCGTTCTTGCGCGCCTACTACCACCACAAGAGCGCCGACTGGAAGGACAACCGGCCGCACCCGCTGCACGCGTGGAGCGCGAGCGAACTGGCCCACATGCCCACCTACTACGTGATGGAGCGCGATCAGACCATGGCGCAGACCGTGGCCGTGGAGATGCCGAGCGAGGCCGAGATCGCCGCCTGCACCTGGTTGCCCGAGAGCGAGCTCGCCGTCTACAGCGCCGAGTACCAGCGCAACGGCTTCCAGGGCGGCCTCCAGTGGTACCGCTGCGCGGCCGATGCCGACTGCATTGCCGAGCTGCAGATCTTTGCGGGCCGCACGATCGGCGTGCCGTCGCTGTTCATCGCCGGCAGCAGCGACTGGGGCGTGTACCAGCGGCCCGGCGACTTCGAGGCGATGCAGACCACCGCCTGCACGCGCATGCTGGGCTGCGAAATGGTCGACGGCGCCGGGCATTGGGTGCAGCAGGAACAGGCGGCCGCCGTGAACCGCCTGCTGCTGGACTTTCTGCAGGCCACGACCTGACCCTCACCGAGGACACTGCGCATGAGCGATCCCTCTGCTGCCGAGCGCCACGTCGTGCTCATCACCGGCGCCGCCTCCGGCATCGGCGCCGCCACCGCGCGGCGTTTCATCCGCGAGGGCTGGCAGGTGGCCGTGAACCACCTCGACGCCGGCCAGCGTGATGCCGCCGAAGCCCTGGCCGCGTCGGCCAGCGCGCCGGGCCAGCGCGCCATCGCCATCGAAGGCGACGTGACGCGCGACGCCGACTGCGTGCGGCTGGTCGCGCGCACCGTCGCGGCCTTCGGTCGGCTCGACGCGCTGGTCAACGCCGCGGGCATCAGCAAGATGGTGGCGCACCCCAAGCTGCACGAGGTGTCGGCCGAGGACTTCCAGCGCATCTACGCGGTCAACACGATCGGCCCGTTCCAGATGATGCGTGCCGCCGCGCCGCACCTGAAGGCCAGCGGCCGCGGCGCGGTGGTCAACATCTCGTCGCGCGCGGCACTGATGGGCAGCGGCTCGTCGATCCCCTATGCGGCGTCGAAGGCGGCGCTCAACGCGCTGACGCTGGCGCTGGCGCGCGTGCTGGCGCCCGAGGTGCGCGTCAACGCGGTGTGCCCGGCGCTGGTGGAGCAGGGCTTCGTCGAGCGCCTGGCGCCCGAGACGTTTGCGCAGCGCCGCGCGCACCAGATCAACGTGTCGCCGCTCAAGCGCATCGGTCACCCCGACGAGGTGGCCGAGACGATCTGGTGGCTTACCACCAGCGCGTCGATGATGACCGGCGCGATCGTCGAGCTCGACTTTGGCATGCACCTCAATGCCGTGTGAGGCGGTCGGCGCCCTGCGCGAGCACTGCTGCAGCGACTTTGCCACTTTCCTATACTGATGGTCCCCCCGCACCGGGAGTGACGACCATGGCTGAGACCAGTCACGTGCGACCGTCGGTCGCCACCGTCGAGCAGCGCACAGCGGCGATCGAAGCCGCATTCGACGAGCGCGGCATGAAGCCCGGCGAATTCATCGAGCAGATGGCGCACCTGACCGACGAACAATGGGCGCCGCGCAACGGCGCGCGGGTGGTGGCCAAGGCGTGGACCGATCCGGACTTCAAGCGTCGGCTGCTGGCCAACGGGCGCGACGCGGTGATGGCGCTCGGACTCACGATGCCCGCGCACCACCGCCACCTGGTGGTGCTGGAGAACACGCCGACGCTGCACAACGTGATCTGCTGCACCCTTTGCTCGTGCACCGCCTTCACGATCATCGGCCTGCCGCCGGATTGGTACAAAGACCTCGAGTACCGCTCGCGCGTGGTGCGCCAGTCGCGCACCGTGCTCAAGGAAATGGGGCTCGACCTGCCGCCGCACATCGAGATCCGCGTCTGGGACACCACGGCCGACACGCGCTACATGGTGCTGCCGGTGCAGCCCGCGCACACGATCGGCTGGAGCGAAGAGCAACTGGTCGGCATCGTGACCAAGGAATCGATGATCGGCGTGGCCCGCCTGTAGCACGGAGCAGCAGCAACCATGGACGGCATGCACGACCTCGGCGGCAAGCAGGGCTTCGGCCCGGTGCGCTACGCGCTGAACGCGCAGGTGTTCCACGCGCCGTGGGAAAGGCGCGTCAACGCGCTGTATTCGCTGGCGGTGAAGCTCGGCATCTTCAACATGGACGAGTACCGCCACGCCATCGAGCGCATGGAGCCGCGCCATTACCTGACGGCCAGCTACTACGAACGATCGCTGACCAGCCTGGCGACGTTGTGCGTGGAGAAGGGCATCGTCACCGCCGAGGAGCTCGAGCGCCGCGCCAACGGCGCGTTCCCGCTCGCCTCGCCGAGCGCCCCGGGCCGCAGCAATGTGCCGGAGCGCGAGCGCTTCAAGCCCGCCGATCGCGTGCGCGTGCGCACCGATCACGTGCCCGGCCACGCGCGCATGCCCGGCTACATCCGCGGCAAGAGCGGCGTGGTGGTGAGCGAGTCGCCGGCGTATCCGTTCCCCGACGCGCACGCGCACGGCGTGAATGCGCAAGACGAGCCGACCTACGACGTGCGCTTCAAGGCCGAGGAGCTGTGGCCGCACGACGCCGACCCGGCGCTGGTGCACGTCGGCGTGTTCCAGAGTTATCTCGAGCGTGACGACTAGGGGCCGCGCCCCACGCTGACCACCATGTTCATCCGCAACTGCTGGTACATGGTGGCGTGGGACCATGAGATCCCGGTCGAGGGTTTGTTCAGCCGCACCGTGATCGGCGAGCCGCTGCTGCTGTTTCGCAAGAGCGATGGCGGCATCGTGGCGCTCGAAGACCGCTGCTGCCACCGCCTGGCACCGCTGTCGATGGGACGCCGCGAAGGCGACTGCGTGCGCTGCGGCTATCACGGCATGAAGTTCGACGCCACGGGTGCGTGCGTGGAGGTGCCTGGCCTCGACACGGTGCCGCCGAAGGCCAGGGTCCGCAGTTACCCGATCACGGTACGCAACCGGTGGGTGTTCGTGTGGATGGGCGATCCCGCGCGCATCGACCACACCCTGTTGCCCGACAACTCTTCATGCGACCACGCCGACTGGCGCTACCGGCCGGGCTACCTGCACTACGACGCCAACTACCTGCTGATCTGCGACAACCTGCTCGATTTTTCGCACCTGAGCTACGTGCACGAAAAGACGCTCGGTGGCTCGGCGCGCATCGCGCAGGCACGCGCGATCATCGACCCCGTGCCGCACGGCATCCGCGTGACGCGCCACGTGCCCGACGTGCCGCCGCCGCCGTACTACCAGCGCATGCGCAGCTTCAGCGGCAACCTCGACCGCTGGTTCATCTACGACTTCGTGCTGCCCGGCACCTTGCTGATGCGCTCGGGCGGCCGGCCGGTGGGCAGCCAGCCCGACGACATGCGCGATGCCGTGCAGCTGCACAGCTGCCAGACGCTGACGCCGGAGACCGACACCACCACGCACTACTTCTTCCAGCAGTCGCATCTCGCGAACCAAGGCGACGACAGCATCACGCAAGGCATCTACGAATCGCTGCTGGTGGCGTTCGAGGAAGACCGCCGCATGATCACCGCGCAGGCGCGCAACATCGCCGTCGACCCCGACAAGCCGATGCTGCCGCTGGCGATGGACTCGGCGCTCACGCAGTACCGGCGCATCGTGCAGCGGGCGTTGCAGGCGGAGCGCGGCGAGGCTGTCGTGCATCCCTGATTCGGGTTGCAGGGCTGTCGGCCGCGGCATCCGGCGCGCCGATGGGGCCGCGCCAAGCGGGCGGGTTCAGCAGGTTCGCCAAACGGCGGCGTCAAGCAGATCGCTGAGCGATTGACGAATCGAGCGGTCTCGTTGACAGTCGCGATGGTGACATTTGCATTAGGCGGACTATTGGCTACCGGCTGATGCCAAGAGGAATAGTCCGCCCAAATCCGACTCGGAGAGTTGATCTGACTCGGATTGCGAGCGCTGACGTGGCCTTGGAAAGAAGAGGGACTGCCTGCGATGATGATTGGATCGGCTATTCGCGTGCGAGCGCGTCGGCCTAACGAATAGCGTTTATCTGACGCCGCGGCGAAGCTGATCGAAGGCACGGTGGTGCATGGCGTCAGATAAAC